>ENA-OPZZ01000276-OPZZ01000276.1-human-gut-metagenome-genome-assembly--contig:-NODE-276-length-41248-cov-4.484764_pt1 | contig 41248 bp, 34 predicted proteins | sample MGYA00242487_ERZ504511 | MGnify/ENA primary metagenome ERZ504511 (study PRJEB26092, sample SAMD00036241) | human gut metagenome | host: Homo sapiens | study: EMG produced TPA metagenomics assembly of... | reverse complement strand
TGATTACGGACATAGAGAATGCCGTCTTCCATATCACCTTCATAACCAATGGCACGGGCAATCTGGAAATCGGAGAAGCCTTGCACTTTCGCTTTCTTCAGCAATTCTCCCGGCAAGTCGGTAATCTGTTTGTGATTGTTTCCCCAACTGTGCAGTTCTTCGGAAGTCTGCATAATATTCATCAGTTTCTGAAGGAACCACTTGTCAATCTTTGTCAGTTCATGTACCTGATCAATTGTGTATCCGGCACGGAATGCTTTCGATATTACAAAAATACGTTTATCGGTCGGCTCACGAAGTGCTTTGTCAATATCAGAGATAACCAGTTCTTTGTTTTCCATCAAATCCGTGCATTCCCTGTCCTATCATACGAAGACCTTTCTGGATCGCTTCTTCAAAAGTACGACCGATAGCCATTACTTCACCGACTGATTTCATTGAAGAACCCAATTCTTTGTCTACCCCATGGAATTTACCCAAGTCCCAACGAGGAATTTTTACAGACCACATAATCCAGAGCAGGCTCGAAGAAGGCGGAGGTCGTTTTTGTTACGGAAATTTTTTCAAATCGAAAAGTCCGTAACCCAATCCTAATTTAGCGGCAACGAAAGCCAGCGGATAGCCGGTTGCTTTGGAGGCCAAGGCTGATGAACGGGAAAGACGGGCATTTACTTCAATCACTCGGTAATCTTCGGATTCCGGATCGAAAGCGTATTGTACGTTACATTCGCCCACGATACCGATATGGCGAATGATACGGATAGCCAATTCACGAAGTTTATGATATTCTTTGTTAGTAAGCGTTTGAGACGGAGCAATAACGATAGACTCACCGGTATGGATACCTAGCGGATCGAAATTCTCCATATTACAAACAGTAATACAGTTATCGAAGCGGTCGCGCACTACTTCGTATTCCACTTCTTTCCAGCCACGGAGTGATTTTTCCACCAATACTTGTGGGGAGAAGGAAAAAGCCTTTTCTACCAGAATATTCAGTTGTTCCTCGTTATCACAAAAACCGGAACCCAAACCACCCAATGCATAAGCAGCACGAACAATCACCGGATAACCCAGTTCTTTTGCTGCACGACGAGCATCTTCCGCATTTTCCACGGCTTCGCTCTTGATGGTCTTGACATTGATTTCATTCAGTTTCTGCACGAAAAGTTCACGGTCTTCAGTATCCATAATAGCTTGTACCGGAGTACCGAGTACCTTTACATTATATTTTTCAAGGACTCCTTCCTTATATAAAGCCACACCGCAATTCAAAGCGGTCTGACCGCCAAATGCAAGCATAATGCCTTCGGGTCTCTCTTTCTGAATCACTTTCTCTACGAAGTACGGAGTCACCGGAAGAAAGTAAATTTGATCTGCCACTCCTTCGGAAGTCTGTACCGTAGCAATATTCGGGTTGATGAGAATCGTTTCAATCCCCTCTTCTTTCAAGGCTTTGAGTGCCTGCGAACCGGAATAGTCAAACTCACCGGCCTCACCGATTTTTAGGGCACCGGAACCCAGCAGCAATACTTTCTTTATATTTTCTTTCATAATTGTCGGTTATTTAAGCAGGTTTACAAATTCATCGAACAGAAATTCCGTGTCCGTAGGTCCACTGGCAGCTTCCGGGTGGAATTGTGCCGAGAACCAAGGATTCGTCTTATGTTTAATTCCTTCGTTAGAACCGTCATTCATATTGATGAAAAGCGGCTCCCAATCTGCTCCTAACGTATTATTATCTACGGCATAACCGTGATTTTGGGAAGTGATGAAACATCGTTCCGTACCTACCATACGCACAGGCTGATTGTGGCTACGGTGTCCGTACTTCAGTTTATATATTTGGCACCTCCAGCTTTCGAGAGTAATTGATTACCCATGCAGATTCCGAAGATAGGAAGTTTTCGATTTTCATTGCCTTGCGGATATTTTGCACCGCAGCATCACAGGTATCCGGATCGCCCGGACCATTGGAAATAAACAATCCGTCAAATTCGAGTCCATTGAAGTCATAATCCCAAGGGACACGAATCACTTCAACATCACGTTTTCAGCAGACAACGGATGATATTAGTCTTTACACCGCAATCCACCAATACCACTTTCCTTTTTATCCGCACCTTCATTATAGCGAATCACTTCCTTGCAACTTACTTTATCTACATAGTTAACGCCTGCATAAGTAGCTTCAAGAACATTGTCCGGTTCATCGTCAAAAACAATCTTTCCCAACATCACGCCATGTTCGCGGAGTACTTTAGTCAGTTCGCGGGTATCAATGCCTGTGATGCCGGGAACCTGCTCACGTTTCAGCCAGTCGCCGAGACTTTCAACAGCATTCCAATGACTGTATTCGTAAGAATAGTCACTTACGATAATCGCTTCCGCATGAATCTTCTCACTTTCCATAAAAGTAGCGAGTCCGTTCGGTTCGATTGAAAAAGGGGGAACTCCGTAATTTCCTATCAACGGATAGGTAAGAGTCATCAACTGTCCGGCATACGAAGGGTCAGTGAGACTCTCCGGATATCCGGTCATGGCAGTATTAAAAACTACTTCGCCTGCCACCGGCTTCTCGTAGCCAAACGACTTGCCGGAAAACCGGCTCCCGTCGTCAAGGATTAATGTCACATTTCTCATTCTTATTTTTGAATCGTTGTATGATTGTCAGAATTGATACAGTTGCTCTATGTAATTGATGAATGCCTGATTCACCATTTTCACGCCACCCGGCGTAGGGTAATTGCCGCTAAAGTACCAGTCGCCCCGATAATTGGGACAGGCTTCATGAAGCCCTTCCAATGGCTGGTAGACGATTTCCACTTTAGCTTTCGTTCCCTTCGGAGTCAATAGTTCTACCATTTTGGCGGAGATTTCCTCATCCGTGAAAGGTGCATATATTTCTTTTACATAGTTCACCATTTGCTCTTTCGGCAAACCTATCTGATCTTTGGATTTCCGGTAGGCAGACGCAATTATATCTTTCATATCCCGCTCTTTCAGCAATTCGACAGCAGCTCTGAAAGCAATAAACTCACTCATCTTTGCCATATCGATACCGTAATAATCGGGATAACGGACCTGTGGGGAAGAAGAAACGATAACAATCTTCTTCGGACCAAGACGGTCGAGAATACCGATAATACTTTGCTTCAATGTTGTGCCACGCATCAATACTATCGTCAATAATCACCAGATTATCGACACCGGAAACAAGGCTTCCGTAAGTGATATCGTAAACATGAGCCGCCAGATCATTTCGGCTGTTTCCTTCGGCAATAAACGTACGGAGCTTGATGTCCTTAATAGCCACCTTTTCACTGCGGATACGGCGGGAAAGAATAACTTCCAGTTCCTCCATATTCGGATTATGACCTAATGCAGCTATTTGCTGCACTTTTTCTTCAATCAGATAGTCATCCAGTCCCTGTAACATTCCGGTAGAAAGCAACTTCGGCGGTGTTGGGAATAAAAGAGAAAACGGTATGGTCAAGATCGTTGTTGATAGCTTTCAAAATGTTCGGCACGAGTTTCTCGCCGAGCCGTTTCCGTTCCTTGTAAATATCGACATCACTACCACGGGAGAAATAGATACGCTCGAATGAACAAGCCTGTTTCTCACGAGGTTTGTTTATTTGTGATGTCCGCAGTTTACCTTCTTTACTAATCAATAATGCCTGTCCCGGTTGCAGTTCTTTAATATCTTCTACAGGGACATTAAAAGCTGTCTGAATGACCGGACGTTCGGAAGCCAACACAGCAATCTCTTCATCCTGATACCAGAAAGCAGGACGTATCCCCCACGGATCACGTATTGCAAAAGATTCACCGCTTCCGGTCAGTCCGCAAATGACATATCCCCCGTCCCATTCACGGCTGGAGGTACGCAATACGTTAGCCAAATCAATATGCTCTTCTATATAGTTGGTGATTCCCATGCCTGTAAGCCCTTCGGCCTCGGCAAGGTTGAACACACGTTCCACTTCACGATCAAGCCGGTGCCCCACTTGTTCCAACATGATATAGGTATCAGCATACTTACGGGGATGTTGTCCAATGGCTGTGATACGGGCAAAAATTTCATCTACATTCGTCATGTTGAAGTTACCGCAGAGAGCCAAGTTCTTGGCACGCCAGTTGTTTCTCCTCAAAAACGGGTGCACATAAGAGATACCGGATTTCCCGGTTGTCGAATAACGCAAATGCCCCATATACGTTTCACCCGCAAAAGGTAATGTACGTTTGGCAAACTCTGCATCATGCAATTGTTCGGAAGTCAAATCCTTGAAATTATTCTGTACATTCTCAAAGATTTCCGTAATGGCACCGGAACCTAAGGCACGTTCGCGAAACATATATTCTTCACCCGGATTGGCCTCCAGTTTAACACAAGCCAGTCCCGCACCTTCCTGTCCACGATTATGCTGCTTCTCCATCAACAGGTAGAGTTTATTAAGACCATACATCCATGTCCCGTACTTTTTCTCGTAATACTCTAACGGTTTGAGCAAGCGTATCATGGCAACGCCACATTCATGTTTCAATTGTTCCATCTCTCTATATACTAGTTACTACTTAAAGTTACTCTACTGTTACCGACTTCGCCAGATTTCTCGGCTGATCCACATCCATCCCTTTGCATACCGCAATGTGGTAAGCAAGAAGTTGCAGAGGTACCGTAGTAATTAACGGATCGAGACATTCGATTGTTTCAGGAAGTTCGATACTACAGTCAGCGATTTTGCTGATAACGGTATCTCCTTTCGTCACAAATGCAATCACTTTTCCTTTCCGTGCCTTAATCTCCTGAATATTACTTACTACTTTCTCATACAACCCATTCTGGGTAGCAATCACCACTACCGGCATTTCCGCATCGATCAGGGCAATCGGTCCATGCTTCATCTCCGCAGCCGGATAACCTTCGGCGTGAATATACGATATTTCTTTCAATTTCAATGCACCTTCCAGAGCAACGGGATAACTATATCCGCGTCCCAGGTAAATAAAATTATGCGCATAAGTGAAAGTTTTCGATAACTCCGCCAAAGTATCATTCAATTCCAACACCTCTTTCATTTTTTCCGGAATATGATTTAACTCCTGTACGATTGAAAGATAATGCTGTTCGTCAATGGTTCCTTTCGCTTTGGCAAGTGTCAATGCCAACATCGCCAATACAGTGACCTGTCCGGTAAATGCTTTGGTAGAAGCCACCCCGATTTCTGGACCCACATGAATATATGAACCGGTATGAGTGGCACGGGGAATAGAAGAGCCGATCGCATTGCAAATACCATATATAAATGCCCCGCGGCTTTTCGCCAATTCCACAGCAGCCAATGTATCTGCCGTCTCGCCACTCTGGGAAATTGCTATCACCACATCCTGCCCATCAATCACCGGATCACGGTAGCGGAATTCGGAAGCATACTCCACTTCCACCGGTATGCGGCAAAAACTCTCAATCAGATGCTTACCGATCAGTCCGGCATGCCAGGAAGTTCCGCAAGCAACAATAATAAACCGTTTGGCATTCAGCAGCTTTTCCCGGTGATCTATCACAGCAGAAAGCACCACATTATCAGCTTCCACATTGATACGTCCGCGCATGCAATCACGAATACAATCGGGCTGTTCGAAAATCTCTTTCAACATAAAGTGCGGATATCCCCCTTTTTCCAACTGACCGAGGTTGAGTTCCACCTTCTTTATTTCAGGTATCATTTCGACATTGTTCAAGTTGACTACCTTCAACTCCTTCCCCAGATTCAAAACAGCTATTTCCCCGTCTTCCAGATAAACCACTTTATCAGTATATTCTACAATCGGAGTAGCATCTGAAGCAAGAAAGAACTCATTCTCTCCAATCCCCACTACCAATGGACTGCTCTTACGGGCAGCAATAATCTCATCGGGATGCTCCTTATCAAGAATCGCAATCGCATAAGCACCAATTACCTCCCCTAACGCCAACTGAACAGCCGTCAACAGACTGACCTGATTAGTGACTTTCATGTATTCTATTAATTGAACGAGGACTTCGGTATCTGTACTACTTTTAAAAATATAGCCTTTGGCTTGAAGTTTTTCTTTGAGAACGGCGTAGTTTTCAATAATACCGTTATGAATGAGAGCGAGCTTTTCGGAAGAAGAGTAATGAGGGTGGGCGTTAGCAGAACAAGGTTCCCCGTGAGTAGCCCAACGGGTATGGGCAATTCCGATTGTACCGGAAATATCTTTCTGTGTGACGAAATTTTCAAGATCAGAGACTTTTCCTTTCGTCTTATACACATTTAACTGTTGGTCATCACTAATGATTGCTACCCCCGCGCTGTCATATCCACGATACTCCAGTCGCTTCAGCCCTTTGATAAGGATAGGGTAGGCTTTTCGTTTACCAATATAGCCTACTATTCCACACATATTATGATATTTTTATTTCGCCTGCAAATATACACATTACAAATAACATAAAGACAACAAAAAGCATATTTATTTGACAGAAACGCATAAAAAAGTTGCAAACACATCAAAAAGTTAAATAATATATTATTTTTAGCTCAAAAAGAAACAAATTACAATCAGCTTCAAATAAGGATAAATAAGCTAACAAATTAAAAGCAAATTTCCTGTTTTTAATAACAAATTAAAAGAATAAAGATTCCTATTCTCATTTCGCGTCACACAAAAGCTAAATTTCACTATCATTTTGAAATTAAAATATTAACTTTGCCAAACAATTTGATACATCAAACAGGTATTATCATACAATAAAGCTAGTAAGAATGAAGAAACAAGAACTTTTTAACAACGTAACAGAAGGATTCCCTTACCAACGACAGCCCCAACAGATGGGCTTGTACGATGCGGCATACGAACACGATGCCTGCGGTGTCGGTATGCTGGTTAACATTCATGGAGAAAAGTCACACGACATTGTTGAGTCGGCTTTAAAGGTATTAGAAAACATGCGCCATCGCGGTGCCGAGGGTGCGGATAACAAGACCGGTGACGGTGCAGGTATCATGCTGCAAATTCCGCATGAGTTTATTTTATTACAAGGTATTCCTGTCCCCGAAAAAGGACGGTACGGCACAGGGTTATTGTTTTTACCGAAAAACGAAAAAGACCAGGCAGCTATTCTAAGTATTATTATTGAAGAAATTGAAAAAGAAGGACTCACATTGATGCATTTGCGCAATGTGCCCACCTGCCCCGAAATCCTGGGAGAATCGGCTCTGGCAAACGAACCGGACATCAAACAAGTGTTCATCACCGGATTTACGGAAACGGAAACTGCCGACCGGAAGTTATATCTGATCCGGAAAAGAATCGAAAATAAAGTCAGATTGTCATCTATTCCGGCAAAAGACGATTTTTATGTTGTGTCACTCTCTACCAAAAGCATTACATATAAAGGTATGCTTTCATCATTACAGCTGCGCAACTATTATCCGGACCTGACAAATAGCTATTTTACCAGCGGACTGGCATTGGTGCACTCTCGTTTCAGTACCAATACATTCCCTACATGGGGATTGGCACAGCCGTTCCGTCTGCTGGCACACAACGGTGAAATCAATACTATCCGTGGTAACCGAGGATGGATGGAAGCCCGTGAAAGTGTACTCTCCACTCCCACTTTAGGCGATATAAAAGAAATCCGCCCGATTATACAACCGGGCATGAGCGACAGTGCTTCTCTGGACAATGTACTGGAGTTCCTGGTGATGTCAGGATTGAGCCTGCCACATGCCATGGCTATGCTCGTGCCGGAATCTTTCAACGAGAAGAACCCGATCAGTGAGGATCTGAAATCATTCTACGAATACCACTCCATCCTGATGGAACCGTGGGACGGACCGGCCGCACTACTATTCAGCGACGGACGATTTGCCGGAGGTATGCTCGACCGCAATGGCCTGCGCCCTGCCCGTTATCTGATTACTAAAAACGATATGATGGTAGTGGCTTCGGAAGTCGGTGTTATGGATTTCGAACCGGGAGACATCAAAGAAAAAGGTCGCTTACAGCCCGGCAAAATCCTGCTGGTGGATACGGAAAAAGGCGAGATCTACTATGACGGCGAACTGAAAAAACAGTTGGCTGAAGCCAAGCCTTACCGCACCTGGCTATCTACCAACCGAATCGAACTGGATGAACTGAAAAGCGGGCGCAAAGTTCCTCATCACGTAGCAAACTACGACCGGATGCTTCGTACTTTCGGCTACTCCAAAGAGGACATCGAAAGGCTGATTATGCCGATGGCAAGCACCGGAGCAGAACCGATCAATTCAATGGGTAACGATACGCCACTCGCCGTACTTTCAGATAAACCACAGTTGCTTTACAACTATTTCCGTCAGCAATTTGCACAGGTAACCAATCCGCCCATTGATCCCCTTCGTGAAGAACTGGTGATGTCATTGACGGAATACATTGGAGCAGTCGGTATGAATATTCTGACGCCCAGTGAAAGTCATTGCAAAATGGTACGCCTGAATCATCCGATTTTAAGCAATACCCAACTGGATATTCTTTGTAATATCCGGTATAAAGGCTTCAAAACAGTCAAACTACCCATGTTGTTTGAGGTTGCCAAAGGGAAAGCCGGACTGCAGGAAGCACTGACCCATCTTTGTAAAATGGCGGAAGAATCCGTGACGGAAGGTGTAAACTACATTGTCCTGACCGACCGTGAGGTGGATATTACCCATGCTGCCATTCCATCATTGCTGGCAGTAAGCGCTGTTCATCACCACCTGATTTCAGTTGGTAAACGGGTGCAAACGGCATTGATCGTAGAAAGTGGTGAAATACGTGAAGTGATGCACGCCGCGTTATTGTTGGGTTTCGGAGCAAGTGCCCTGAATCCTTACATGGCATTCGCTGTCCTCGACCGACTGGTAAAAGACAAAGATATTCAGTTAGATTATACCACTGCTGAAAAGAACTATATCAAATCCATCTGTAAAGGCTTGTTTAAAATCATGAGTAAGATGGGTATCTCTACGATCCGCTCCTATCGTGGTGCTAAGATTTTCGAAGCTGTCGGTTTGAGTGAAGAATTGAGCAAGGCTTATTTTGGAGGACTCGGTTCACCGATCGGAGGTATCCGTCTGGAAGAAATAGCCAGAGATGCCATTGCTTTCCATAAAGAAGGATTTGAAAGTATTAAAAATGAAGAGTTATTAAAAAATAACGGTTTGTATGCTTTCCGTAAAGATGGAGAAAAGCACGCATGGAATCCGGAAACAATCAGCACTCTGCAATTGGCTACACGACTGGGGAGTTATAAAAAATTTAAAGAGTACACCCATCTGGTAGACGAAAAAGAGAAGCCTATTTTCCTTCGTGACTTTCTGGGATTCCGTCGTAATCCGATTTCAATCGATCAGGTAGAACCGGTGGAAAACATTCTGCATCGTTTCGTCACGGGGGCTATGTCTTTTGGTTCTATCAGCAAAGAGGCTCATGAGGCAATGGCTATTGCCATGAATAAAATTCACGGACGCAGTAATACCGGTGAAGGTGGCGAAGACGCTGCCCGTTTCCAACCGCTGCCCGATGGCAGTTCTTTACGAAGTGCAATCAAGCAGGTAGCTTCCGGTCGTTTCGGTGTAACGGCAGAATATCTGGTTAATGCGGACGAAATTCAAATCAAGATAGCACAGGGAGCCAAACCGGGTGAAGGCGGACAACTACCGGGATTTAAAGTGAACGATGTGATTGCGAAAACACGTCATTCCATTCCGGGAATTTCGCTGATTTCTCCTCCGCCTCATCATGATATTTATTCGATTGAGGATTTGGCACAATTAATCTTCGATTTGAAAAATGTAAATCCACAGGCCAAAATCAGTGTGAAACTGGTAGCAGAAAGCGGCGTCGGTACGATTGCTGCGGGTGTGGCAAAAAGCAAAGGCGGACCTAATTGTCATCTCTGGTGCTGAAGGGGGAACAGGTGCTTCTCCGGCTTCTTCCATCCGCTATGCGGGTATCTCGCCGGAATTAGGATTGAGCGAAACACAGCAAACACTGGTTCTGAACGGACTTCGTGGCCAAGTAGTTCTGCAAGCCGACGGACAACTGAAAACCGGACGTGACATCATCTTAATGGCACTAATGGGTGCCGAAGAATATGGCTTCGCCACCTCGGCATTGATTGTATTAGGGTGTGTAATGATGCGCAAATGCCATCAGAATACTTGTCCGGTGGGAGTTGCCACACAGAATGAAGAGTTACGTAAACGCTTTCATGGACGCAGTGAATATTTAGTAAACTTTTTCACATTCCTGGCACAGGAAGTCCGCGAGCATTTGGCTGAAATGGGATTCACCCGGATGGATGATATCATCGGGCGTACAGACTTAATCGAGCGCAAGTCCGATGCCAATGACCCAAATCCGAAACATGCTTTAATCGACTTCACCAAATTGCTGGCACGTGTTGACAACAGTGCGGCTATCCGTCATGTCATCGACCAAGATCATGGAATTTCTGCTGTAAAGGATGTAACCATCATCGATGCCGCACAAGAAGCTATCGAACATGAGAAAGAGATTTCTTTAGAATATACGATTGCCAATACAGACCGTGCAATAGGTGCTATGCTTTCCGGAGTAATCGCCAAGAAATATGGTGCCAAAGGATTGCCGGAACATACGCTGAATGTAAAATTCAAAGGTTCGGCAGGTCAATCTTTCGGAGCTTTTCTCGTACCGGGAGTTAACTTTAAACTGGAAGGTGAAGCGAATGATTACCTGGGTAAAGGATTGAGCGGCGGGCGTATCTCCGTATTGCCTCCTATCCGCAGCAATTTCGAAGCCGAAAAAAATACAATCGCCGGTAATACCTTGCTTTATGGCGCAACAAGCGGTGAAGTATATATCAACGGCCGTGTAGGAGAACGTTTCGCTGTTCGTAACTCCGGCGCAGTTGCCGTCGTAGAAGGCGTGGGTGACCATTGTTGCGAATACATGACCGGAGGTCGTGTGGTAGTCCTCGGACAAACCGGACGTAACTTTGCAGCCGGTATGAGTGGCGGTGTAGCTTATGTATGGAACAAAGACGGCAACTTCGATTATTTCTGTAACATGGAAATGGTGGAACTGTCACTCATCGAAGAAGCCAGCTACCGGAAAGAGTTGCACGAACTAATCCGCCAGCATTACCTCTACACAGGCTCGAAACTGGCACGCATCCTGCTCGACAACTGGAATCATTACGTAGATCAATTCATCCAAGTAGTGCCCATCGAATACAAAAAAGTACTGCAGGAAGAACAAATGAGAAAGTTACAACAAAAAATTGCAGATATGCAAAGAGACTATTAGATTTACAATTTGACTATTTACAATTTACTATTTGAATGTATAGTATAGTCTGTAAATAGTCAAATAGCAAATGATAAGATAGTCTAGAAATAGTAAATAGTAAATCGTCAAATAGTAAATAACAAGATGGGAGATCCTAAAGCATTTCTAAATATACCTCGACAAGAGGCGGGATACCGCCCTGTAAACGAGCGAATCGCTGACTATAGTCAGGTAGAACAGACTTTGAATACAAACAGCCGTAAATTGCAGGCGTCACGCTGTATGGATTGCGGTGTACCTTTCTGTCATTGGGCATGCCCGATAGGAAATAAACAACCGGAATGGCAGGATGCATTATACAGGGGAAAATGGAAGGAGGCATACGAAGTATTGTCGTCTACTTGCGATTTTCCTGAATTTACAGGACGTATTTGTCCTGCTCTTTGCGAGAAATCGTGTGTGTTGAAACTTTCCTGCGATCAGCCGGTGACTATTCGCGAGAATGAAGCAGCTATCGTAGAAGCGGCTTTTCGTGAAGGATATATACAAGTAAAGACGCCGGAAAGAAACGGAAAGAAAGTGGCGGTGATTGGTGCAGGTCCTGCTGGATTGGTGGTGGCTAATCAGCTGAATTTAAAAGGATATAGCGTTACTTTATTCGATAAGGATGAAGCGCCCGGAGGATTATTACGATTCGGTATTCCTAATTTCAAACTGGATAAAAATGTAATTGACCGACGGATGAAGATATTGGCTGCAGAAGGAATACAGTTTGAGATGGGAGTAGAAATAGACGTCAATCATTTGCCGGAAGGATTCGACGCTTACTGCATCTGTACCGGAACGCCGACTGCACGTGATTTGAGTATTCCGGGACGTGAACTGAAAGGCATCCATTTCGCACTTGAAATGCTGGCACAGCAGAACAGGATTCTGGCAGGACAAACTTTCCCGAAAGATAAATTGGTGAATGCCAAAGGCAAAAAAGTACTTGTGATAGGTGGCGGAGATACCGGTTCCGACTGCATCGGAACCAGTGTACGACAAGGAGCCGTCAGTGTCACTCAAATCGAAATCATGCCGAAACCTCCTGTCGGCTACAATCCGGCTACTCCTTGGCCACAATGGCCGGCAGTCTTCAAAACGACTTCCAGCCATGAAGAAGGTTGTACACGCCGCTGGTGCCTGGCTTCCAATCAGTTCCTCGGAAAGAATGGAAAAGTGACAGGTGTAGAAGTGGAAGAAGTAGAATGGATTCCGGCAGCAGATGGCGGACGTCCCACAATGAAACCAACAGGGAAGAAGGAAGTTATCGAGGCTGATATGGTATTATTGGCGATGGGATTCCTGAAACCGGAACAACCCAAATTTGCAAAGAATGTATTTCTTGCCGGTGATGCCGAGACTGGTGCCAGCTTAGTAGTACGCGCCATGGCAGGAGGACGAAAGGCTGCTGCGGAAATAGATGCTTATCTAATACAATAAGGTTTGCAACAGTGTACAACAAGAAGCTCGATTGCTATTATCGGTTCGTTCCATATCTGTAGAACTAAAGAATAACAGATATGGAACTAAAGGAAAACAGTTGTGGAACTAAACGATAACAATTATGGAACGAATTAAGAATAACTAGTCAGCTTCTTAGAAATAGCGAATAAACAATCAACAGATTACATTACCCCCTCTAAAAATTAAAGTTATGTGTGGAATAGCAGGTATACTCAACATCAAAGTTCAAACGAAAGAGCTAAGAGATAAAGCACTGAAAATGGCCCAGAAGATCCGTCATCGCGGACCGGACTGGAGTGGAATCTATGTAGGCGGAAGTGCCATCCTGGCACACGAACGTCTTTCCATTGTCGACCCGCAAAGTGGCGGACAGCCGTTATACTCTCCCGATCGTAAACAAGTGCTCGCCGTCAACGGTGAGATTTACAATCACCGTGATATTCGCGCTAAATATGCGGGAAAATATAACTTTCAGACCGGAAGTGACTGTGAGGTAATTCTTGCCCTTTACAAAGATAAAGGCATCCATTTTCTGGAAGATATTAGCGGTATCTTTGCTTTCGTTCTTTATGATGAGGAAAAGGATGAATTTCTAATTGCCCGTGATCCGATAGGGGTTATTCCTTTATATATAGGAAAAGATAAAGAGGGAAAAATCTACTTCGGCAGCGAGTTGAAAGCCCTTGAAGGATTTTGTGACGAATATGAAATATTTCTCCCCGGACATTACTTCTATAGTAAAGAGGGAAAAATGAAACGTTGGTATTCGCGCGACTGGACAGAATATGAAACCGTAAAAGAGAATGATGCACAAACCGTTGATGTGAAAATAGCATTAGAAGAGGCTGTACACCGCCAGTTAATGAGTGACGTACCGTACGGAGTGCTTCTTTCGGGCGGGTTGGATAGTTCTGTCATCTCCGCCATTGCCAAAAAATATGCGGCAAAACGTATAGAAACAGACGGAGCGAGTGATGCGTGGTGGCCTCAACTCCACTCCTTCGCCATCGGACTAAAAGGTGCTCCCGATTTGATTAAAGCACGTGAAGTGGCTGAATATATCGGTACTGTCCATCACGAAATAAACTATACTGTTCAGGAAGGTTTGGATGCCCTGCGTGATGTCATTTATTTCATCGAGACATACGATGTAACCACGGTACGCGCTTCCACTCCCATGTACCTACTGGCACGTGTCATCAAATCGATGGGTATCAAAATGGTGTTGAGCGGTGAAGGCGCCGATGAAGTTTTCGGTGGTTATCTGTATTTCCACAAGGCTCCCACTCCACAAGCATTCCACGAAGAAACAGTACGTAAACTTTCAAAGTTGCACATGTACGATTGCCTCCGCGCCAATAAAAGTTTGTCAGCATGGGGAGTAGAAGGACGTGTTCCTTTCCTTGATAAAGAATTCCTCGACGTAGCCATGAACCTGAATCCGAAAGCTAAAATGTGCCCCGGAAAGGAAATTGAGAAACGGATTGTTCGCGAAGCCTTTGCCGAGATGTTACCGGAAAGTGTGGCGTGGAGACAAAAAGAGCAGTTCAGTGACGGTGTAGGATATTCATGGATTGACACATTGAGGGAAATCACAGCTGCTGCTGTGAGCGATCAGCAAATGGAACATGCTGCCGAACGCTTCCCTATCAACACGCCACAAAATAAAGAAGAATACTATTATCGCAGTATCTTTGAAGAGCATTTCCCCAGTGAAAGTGCAGCACGCACCGTACCCAGTGTTCCCAGTGTGGCCTGCTCCACAGCAGAAGCGCTGGCGTGGGATATTGCTTTCAGGAATCTGAATGAGCCTAGCGGACGTGCGGTGAGAGGAATACACGAAGAGGCCTATACTTAACTGATAAGAATAACAGAATCTGCTCTTTCTGTTATTCTTTTGTAACATTTCTATTTTAAAATCTCAAGGATTAACGCAGATTAGCATATTATTGTCTGATTTGCGTTTTCTTTTTTATAATTTTGAGGCCAAACCAAATTAAATCTATCAAACTTTTAAAAGACCAAACAAATGAATTTAAAAAAATGATGATGGCTTCTGCCCTTCTAATGGTTGCTTGCTGTATGCAGGCACAGACAAAAGTGATAGCCCACCGTGGATTCTGGAAAACTCCGGGATCATCACAAAACAGTATTTCATCACTTCAAAAAGCAGATTCCATCGGTTGTTACGGTTCAGAATTTGACGTATGGATCGCTAAGGATAACAAGTTGGTGGTCAACCACGATCCTGTATACAAGATGAGACCGATGGAGTATTCCAAAGGTGACGCACTGACCGGACTTAAATTATCCAACGGAGAAAACTTACCCAGCCTGGAACAATATCTGGAAGCCGGGAAAAACTGTAATACCCGACTGATTCTCGAACTGAAAGCACATAGTAACAAGAAACGTGAAACCAAAGCCGTACAGGGAATCCTTGCCATGGTGAAGAAAATGGGACTGGAAAACCGCATGGAATATATCACGTTCTCCCTGCATGCCATGAAAGAGTTTATCCGCCTGGCTCCTGCCGGTACTCCGGTATTTTACCTTAACGGGGAACTGTCTCCCAAAGAATTAAAGGAACTCGGTGCTGCCGGTCTTGATTATCACATGGGAGTGATTAAGAAACACCCCGAATGGATCAAAGAAGCTCATGAACTCGGCTTGAAAGTAAATGTGTGGACTGTGGACGAAGTGGAAGATATGAAATCGCTGATCGAACAGAAAGTAGATTTCATTACCACCAACGAACCAGTCATCTTACAAGAAGAACTGAAAAAACATCAATAAGATAAAATCATTACAAAGTAAACTATTTAATATCCGTCTTTAAAGAAACAGCTCGTTCCTTTAAAAGAAACAGGATGTTTCTCGGTGTCGAACGGGTGGTCCCTTTTAAAGGAACCACCCGTTTCTTTTAAAGGAAAAATGAGCTTTTATAACAAACTAAATACCAGCATATTAAGAACACTCATTTTTTTCATCTGAAAAAGAAAAGGTCATTTTCATATATGCCAATAAAAGATTACAAACGATTTACTGGAAATCATCTAATACCTCTTTCAGCTCTCCTACCGTAAGCTCTCCTACCTGTCTCCATAATTCATGTCCCTTATGCAATAAAAGAAAGGCGGGCACTGTTTCTACATTATGCGCATCGGCTATTGTTCTATTTTCTTCAGCATTCACTCTAATCAATTCTACAGTTCTCTTTTCGTAAGTCCGAAGCACAGGACCTATCCACTCATAATGAGGTGACCAGTCGGCATAAAATACTACCAACACCAAATGGTTGGTCTTAACTGCTGTTTCTAATTGTTTCTCTATATTCATATCTCTACGTTTTTATATTAATGATAGTGCTAAAACAATGAATACAGAAAAAGGTTCTTCAGCATATCCGGTGAGCAATATGATAGATAAATAGGGGTTTTCACTTTCATATCGTCAAAAGGAAAAGGATATATTTCTTGTTTTTATAGCTGATTTCACCGATTATCAAGGCTAAATATTCTTCATATATTATGGAAGAATATGCAAAACAATTCATCCAAATAACAGTTTATTAATATATAAATAGGTATAATTTCAAATTATAACTAAATGTGGCCGTATATAAAGCGATTATAAGTTTGAAGAAAATAAATAGATATTAGATATACTTTTTAGCAAAATATAAAGCAAAAGTCATATCTTTGCATCGTAATAAAACAAAAGGTTACAATAATCAACAAATATAAATCAAAATGACAACAAAGATTAAGTTCACAAAAATGCATGGAGCGGGAAATGACTACATATATGTAGACACAAGCCAATATCCGATAGCCGACCCTGCAAAGAAGGCAATCGAATGGAGCAAGTTTCATACAGGAATCGGAAGTGATGGACTTATATTGATTGGTGTCTCTGATAAAGCGGATTTCAGCATGCGCATTTTCAATGCGGACGGTTCGGAAGCTATGATGTGTGGTAACGGAAGCCGTTGTGTAGGCAAATATGTATATGAATACGGCTTGACTGACAAAACAGAAATTACGCTGGATACACGATCAGGAATAAAAATCCTGAAACTGCATGTAGAGGGAAAAACAGTTAGTGCAGTCACCGTAGACATGGGTAGCCCGTTGGAAACAGAAGAGATTCAGTGGGGAGGAAAGTATCCTTTCCGGTCAACCAAAGTATCAATGGGTAATCCGCATCTCGTCACATTTGTTGAAGACATCACCCGGATTAATTTACCGGAAATCGGTCCTGAACTGGAGAATCATCCTCTTTTTCCCGACAGAACCAATGTGGAGTTTGCACAGATTGTCAGCAAAGACACCATACGGATGAGGGTGTGGGAAAGAGGATCGGGAATCACTCAAGCTTGCGGGACAGGTGCTTGCGCCACAGCAGTAGCCGCCTTCATCAACGGACTTACAGGAAGAAAAAGCGATGTAATCATGGATGGAGGGACAGTCACCATTGAATGGAATGAAATCTCCGGGCATATATTAATGACCGGACCGGCAACCAAAGTTTTCGATGGGGAGATTGAGGATAAGTATTAAAAAAGTATTAAGTATCAGGTATTGAGTATTAGATTTTGCAGAACTTAAAACAATAACAAGATGGCATTAGTAAACGAACATTTTTTGAAGTTACCGGGAAGCTATTTATTCTCGGACATAGCGAAAAAGGTAAATACCTTCAAGATAACACATCCTAAACAGGATATTATCCGGTTGGGTATCGGTGATGTCACCCAACCGCTTCCGAAAGCGTGTATCGAAGCCATGCACAAAGCGGTAGAAGAGCTGGCCAGCAAGGATACATTCCGCGGATATGGTCCTGAACAGGGATATGATTTTCTGATTGAAGCAATTATAAAAAATGACTTTATTCCACGTGGGATTCATTTCTCGGCATCCGAGATATTTGTCAGTGACGGTGCCAAAAGCGATACCGGAAATATAGGCGATATTCTTCGCCATGACAATAGCGTAGGTGTTACAGATCCCATCTATCCGGTTTATATAGACAGCAATGTCATGTGCGGACGCGCCGGAGTGTTGGAAGAAGAAACGGGTAAATGGAGTAATGTTACTTATATGCCTTGCACAAGTGAGAATAACTTTATTCCGGAAATTCCAGACAAACGGATAGACATTGTTTATCTCTGCTATCCGAACAACCCGACAGGAACAACCTTAACCAAACCGGAACTGAAGAAATGGGTGGACTATGCATTGGCAAACGATACATTGATTCTGTTCGATGCCGCTTATGAAGCATATATCCAGGACGAAAATGTCCCCCACTCTATCTATGAGATTAAGGGAGCTAAAAAGTGTGCGATCGAATTCCGTAGTTTTTCAAAAACGGCAGGATTTACCGGAGTACGCTGCGGATATACCGTAGTTCCGAAAGAGCTTACTGCCGCCACATTGGAAGGAGACCGCATCCCACTCAACAGATTGTGGAACCGCCGCCAATGCACCAAGTTCAACGGTACTTCTTACATTACCCAACGGGCAGCAGAAGCCGTTTATAGTGCAGAAGGCAAAGCACAGATTAAAGAAACAATCGGCTATTATATGACCAATGCCAAAATTATGAAAGAGGGATTGGAAGCCACAGGACTGAAAGTGTATGGAGGAGTCAACGCTCCCTACTTGTGGGTGAAAACTCCGAACGGGCTTTCGTCATGGCGATTCTTCGAACAGATGTTGTATGAAGCCAATGTGGTCGGTACCCCCGGTGTAGGCTTCGGACCAAGCGGTGAAGGATATATCCGCCTGACTGCCTTTGGCGAACGTAACGACTGTATCGAAGCAATGAGAAGAATAAAAAACTGGCTATAAGAATTTTGAATAACTTCTCCTAGTCTATTCATAACCAGTGATTTTTCAATTTACTTGATAGTATTTCGCGCGCTACTATATATACATGGACCGTACATCCACATTTTTCTAACTATTAAAGGTAAAAAGACGATGAAAACGACGATTAACAAAAAAATGAGGGTAATAACAGTAGCATTATTACTGTCAGGGCTTGTCCCGTCTACAATGATGGCACAAGATAAGGTAGAAGCTTCCGTTGGAGCAGATCTGGTAAGTGGTTACATCTGGCGCGGCCAGGATTTAGGCGGAGTGAGCGTTCAACCCTCACTGGAAATCTCTTACAAAGGTTTCTCACTCGGAGCATGGGGATCGGTAGGATTCGAATCGACGGACACAAAAGAGTTCGATTTAACTCTTGGTTATTCGATAGGCGGTTTTAGCGTTTCAGTGACGGATTATTGGTTTAATACCCAAGTAGAAACTGGCATAGACGATGATGGAGAAACGATCTTTGCAACTAACAAGTATTTTAAATACGGAGCTCATTCAACGGCTCATGTATTTGAAGCACAAGTCGGATATGACTTCGGACCACTGGCAGTCAACTGGTATACAAATTTTGCAGGTGCCGACGGCGTGAAAGAAAATGGCAAAAGGGCTTATTCTTCTTACCTCGCACTTAGCGCACCATTCAAATTGGGAGGTCTCGACTGGACAGTAGATTTAGGTATGGTTCCTTGGGAGACAACTTTCTACAATGGCTATACAAGTGGGTTCTGCGTATCAGACGTAAGTCTCGGAGCTTCCAAGGATATCAAAATCACAGATTCCTTCTCCGTTCCGGCATTTGCCAAGGTATCTGTCAATCCACGGACAGAAGGAGCCTACTTCGCATTCGGATTAAGTTTTTAAGAGAGAGAATATAGAATATCAAAGAGCGTATAGGGATCAGGTAGTTAGAGTTTAGATTTTATCGGTTTGTTGTATGGTAACCTACTATGGCTGCCACACCCTATACCTCTTTCTTTTACAGGTCAACACTAATATTTAAGGTATATGAAAAAGATTGAAGCTATTATCCGTAAAACCAAATTCGAGGACGTAAAAGACGCCCTACTCGAAGCGGACATCGAATGGTTCTCTTATTACGATGTAAGAGGTATTGGAAAAGCACGGCAAGGACGTATCTACCGTGGCGTAGTATATGACACCAGCACCATTGAACGAATTTTGATCTCTATTGTCGTACGCGACAAAAATACCGAGAAAACAGTGCAGGCTATCATCAAAGCTGCACAGACCGGAGAAATCGGTGACGGACGTATTTTCGTCATTCCTATCGAAGACGCTATCCGGATACGCACTGCCGAACGTGGTGACATAGCCCTCTACAATGCAGAACAAGAACGTTAATCGGCAGCGGCAAGGTGCCGCTCCCAGGTTTCCTTGCAGATTATAACATTTATAAAGAGGTTTACAACATCACTAATAAATAATAGGTATAAAATAAGATAATTATTATGGATACAAAATATAAAAGCCATAGCTTCGTAAAGCTGTGGATAGCCACTACTATATTCATTTTGTGCTGTTTTACTACTGATATGTCGGCACAAAACGCAGCCGCTGCCGATACAGTTGCAGCAGTTACAGAAACAATTACCGAAGTCGTTGCAGCTCCTGCCGAAGAAGCATCAGCAGCTCCCGATACGGTTGGTGAATTAGCTCTTGGATTAAATACTGTATGGATGTTGCTTGCAGCAATGCTCGTATTCTTCATGCAGCCGGGATTTGCATTAGTAGAAGCAGGTTTTACCAGAGTGAAAAATACTGCCAACATTCTGATGAAGAACTTTGTAGACTTCATGTTCGGCTCTTTACTATACTGGTTTATCGGTTTCGGATTGATGTTCGGCGCAGGCGGATTCATCGGAATGCCTCACTTCTGCGACCTTTCTTTCATTAATAATGGTTTGCCAACCGAAGGATTCCTCATATTCCAAACCGTATTCTGTGCGACAGCAGCTACAATTGTATCAGGAGCCATGGCAGAACGAACAAAATTCTCCATGTATATAGTCTACACCATCTTTATCAGTGTACTGATTTATCCGATATCCGGTCACTGGACATGGGGCGGAGGCTGGCTGATGAACGGTGAAGAAGGTTCTTTCATGATGAGTCACTTCGGCACTACATTCCATGACTTTGCCGGTTCTACAGTCGTTCACTCTGTAGGTGGATGGATTGCTTTGGTAGGTGCTGCCATTCTTGGTCCCCGTATCGGTAAATATGGTAAAGACGGCAAATCAAAAGCTATCCCAGGCCATAGCCTGACTATTGCTGCACTGGGGGTATTCATTCTTTGGTTCGGATGGTTCGGATTCAACCCCGGTTCTCAATTGGCAGCAGCAACCGAAGCCGACGCAATCGCTATTTCCCACGTATTCCTGACAACGAACCTGGCTGCTTGTGCCGGTGGTTTCTTTGCTCTGTTGGTGAGCTGGATGAAATATGGAAAACCATCCCTGTCATTGACACTGAATGGTATCTTGGCAGGTCTGGTAGGTATCACAGCAGGATGTGACACAGTATCTCCCGCAGGAGCAGCCTTGATAGGTGCGATATGTGGTGTCGTTATGATATTCTCCGTTGACTTCATTGACAAGTTTCTAAAAATAGACGATCCGGTAGGTGCATCTTCTGTACATGGTGTGTGTGGTTTTTTAGGAACAATTCTCACAGGTTTGTTCTCTACCAGTGAAGGTTTATTCTATGGATACGGTTTCGGATTCCTCGGTGCACAACTATTCGGAGCATTGGTAGTAAGTGCATGGGCAGCAGGCATGGGATTCATCATTTTCAAAACGCTTGATAAGATTCACGGACTTCGCGTTCCGGCACGTGTCGAAGAAGAAGGTCTTGACATTTACGAACACGGTGAATCTGCTTACAACTAAGTTACTTATAATTAAAAGTAAGTCTACTCATCAGTAAGTGAATTAGGCTATATAGATTAAAAAGATTTATCCCGGGCGGGCCTGACCACCTTCCCGGGAACCACACAGAGAAAATTATTTGCTCTAACATATTTAACAACAAATCAAATTAGGTATTATGTCAAAACTTAGATTCAGAGTAGTAGAGACAGCTTTCAAGAAAAAGGCTGTTGAGGTAGCAACACCTGCCGAACGTCCTTCGGAATACTTCGGCAAGTATGTATTCAACAAGGAAAAGATGTTCAAATACCTTCCCAGTAAGGTATACAATGCACTGATTGATGCAATTGACAACGGTGCTCCGCTAGATCGCAGCATTGCCGACGAGGTAGCTGCCGGCATGAAAAAATGGGCTATCGAAATGGGTGTCACTCATTACACGCACTGGTTTGCACCGCTGACCGAGGGTACGGCAGAAAAGCACGATGCCTTCGTTGAACATGACGGCAAAGGTGGTATGATGGAAGAATTTACAGGTAAACTGCTCGTACAGCAGGAGCCGGATGCTTCTTCTTTCCCGAATGGCGGTATCCGTAATACATTCGAAGCTCGCGGATACAGCGCATGGGACCCCTCGTCACCTGCTTTCATCGTGGATGATACACTTTGCATCCCGACTGTATTTATCGCATATACCGGTGAAGCTCTTGACTATAAAGCTCCCTTACTGAAGGCATTGCGTGCTGTAGATAAAGCAGCCGTAGCCGTATGTCAGTATTTTAATCCGGAAGTGAAAAAAGTAGTTGCTTACTTAGGATGGGAACAGGAATACTTCCTGGTAGACGAAGGATTGTATGCCGCACGTCCGGACTTACTAATGACCGGTCGTACTTTGATGGGACATGACAGTGCCAAAAACCAACAGTTGGAGGATCACTACTTCGGTGCTATCCCCACCCGCGTAGCCGCTTTCATGAAGGACCTTGAAATTGAAGCGTTAAAATTAGGTATTCCTGTTAAGACTCGTCACAACGAGGTTGCCCCGAACCAGTTCGAGTTGGCTCCTATCTTTGAAGAGTGTAACCTTGCTAATGACCATAACTTACTGATTATGTCATTAATGCGTAAGGTAAGCCGCCGTCATGGTTTCCGTGTACTGCTTCATGAAAAGCCGTTCAAAGGTGTCAATGGTTCGGGTAAACACAACAACTGGTCTTTGGGCACTGATACAGGTATCTTATTGATGGGACCGGGCAAGACTCCGGAAGACAATCTGCGTTTTGTTACATTCGTTGTCAATACATTGATGGCAGTTTATCATCATAACGGACTACTGAAAGCTTCTATCTCCAGTGCTACCAACGCCCACCGTCTGGGAGCGAATGAGGCACCTCCTGCAATTATCTCCTCTTTCCTTGGAAAACAGTTGTCGCAGGTATTGGATCATATCGAAAACAGTACGAAAGATGATTTAATCAGCCTTAGCGGTAAACAGGGAATGAAGTTGGATATTCCGCAGATTCCTGAATTACTGATCGATAATACAGACCGTAACCGTACTTCTCCATTTGCTTTCACAGGCAACCGCTTTGAGTTCCGTGCCGTAGGTTCCGAGGCAAACTGTGCTTCTGCCATGATTGCATTGAACTCGGCCGTAGCAAATCAATTGGTGAAGTTTAAGAAGGACGTGGATGCGTTGATTGAAAAGGGAGAACCCAAAGTTTCCGCCATTCTTGAAATCATCCGCGGATATATCAAAGAATGTAAAGCCATTCATTTCGACGGTAACGGTTACAGTGACGAATGGAAGAAAGAAGCTGCCCGTCGTGGACTGGATTGCGAAACCAGTGTTCCTGTTATCTTCGACAATTACCTGAAACCGGAAACAATTGCCATGTTCGAAGCTACCGGTGTAATGACCAAGAAAGAACTGGAAGCCCGTAACGAGGTGAAATGGGAAACTTATACGAAGAAGATTCAGATTGAGGCACGTGTATTGGGTGACTTGGCAATGAATCATATCATTCCGGTTGCCACTCAATACCAGACGGACTTAATTAATAATGTCTATAAGATGCAATCTCTTTTCCCGGCAGAAAAGGCTGCGAAATTGTCTGCTAAGAACCTGGAGCTTATTGAAGAGATTGCCGACCGTACAGCTTTCATCAAGGAGCATGTAGATGCAATGATTGAGGCTCGTAAGGTTGCAAACAAGATAGAAAGCGAACGGGAAAAAGCCATTGCCTACCACGACACGATTGTCCCGGCACTGGAAGAAATCCGTTATCACATCGACAAGTTGGAACTGATTGTTGACAATCAGATGTGGACGCTTCCAAAATACAGGGAACTGTTATTTGTGAGATAGAAAAAAATTATCTATTTCTTTTGTTGGTTGTTTTAAGTTTGCGGGGAGGGGTGCTGTGAAGCAGTCCTCTTCTTTTTTTATTCGATAATCTTTGCGTCTTCAATATCATCATCGTCATGCATAACCGGAGCCTTCGGGCGGCGACGGGCAAACTTGAACCAGTTTATCAATTCGGAAAGAGAATAAACCAAACTGCTGATACCAATAATTATAAATGCAGTATTACGCGCTCCTGTCGGATTGAACAAAGCGATAATACCCGCAATAAGAATCAGCGAAGGAATCAGATAAAAAGCTCCCGGAACGGGCATCCACCGACGAGCCATCGACAAAGAAGCAATCTGTTGCACTCCTCCCATAATCAGGATAAATCCCAATAAAAACATCAGGACATCTGCAAAGAATTCAGGCATCACAATCAACCAAAGTCCGAATAATAAGCTACCGATTCCTTCTATCGGAAAACGGGGAGCTGCTTCACCTTCCGGTCTTTTCCGGCCGAAATAGCCAAAAAGGCTGATAACACCGGGAATCAAGAAGGCAACACCTACCGTAATGACAATATAACTGGCAGCCGCATTGGGCCAAATCACGAGTACCAATCCAATCACAAGTGCGAAGAGAATGCGAATAAGGGAATAATTCATTGTTTTCATAAATTCTATATTTTTTAACCGAGTCTGTTCCAATACTTTTGCGAATATAAGTGTTTCTACTGATATATAAAAATAACAAATAAACATTGTAATAAGTTCGTAATAATATCGTTATGACGATTACATCTCACATTGATATTTTTGCAGAAATTTTAAACAGTTCCTTTTTCACAATGAAACAAAGCGAAATAAAAAAGAAATACCCTTATGTAGAGCGTGACATCAGTTGGATGTACTTCAACCAACGTATTCTGCTAGAAGCCGCCCGTCCAGAAGTGCCACTGCTGGAACGACTCACTTTTCTTGGCATCTATTCAAATAACCTGGATGAATTCTTCCGTGTTCGTGTAGCGACTCTGAACCGGATCGTAGAATATGCCGATAAAAACATACAAGCAGAACAAGAAACCGCCGCCTGCACTCTGAAACAAATAGGAAAGCTGCACAATCGTTACTACAAGCAGTTTGAGGAGATATTCGCTTCCATTATGGAGGAATTGAAGAAAGAGAATATCTACGTCATCAAAGATGCGGAAATGACGGACGAACAGAAAGCATTCGTCACTTCTTTCTATCGCAACAAACTGAATGGTTCTACCAATCCGCTTTTCCTCAATGGAACCCGCCCGCTGGACGATCAGACAGATGAGGATATTTACCTTGCCATCCGTCTGCTGCGCAAAGATGAAACGGGAAAGATAAAGGAGAAAGACTATGCAGTGATTGAACTGCCGACCGGAGACTTCGGCCGTTTTATTCAATTACCTGATTCGGATGGAAAAACATATCTCATGTTTCTTGATGACGTGATCCGCTATTGTTTGCCGATGATTTTTGTTGGCATGAAGTACACAGATTATGAGGCGTACACTTTCAAATTCACTAAAGACGCCGAAATGGAAATTGACAGTGATCTGCGGACAGGGGTACTTCAGAAGATTTCCAAAGGTGTGAAAAGCCGGAAGAAAGGGGAACCGATCCGTTTCGTCTATGACGAACAAATTCCTAAAGACTTGCTGAAAAAGTTGACCGGCCGCCTGAACGTGGATAAGAATGACACGCGTGTAGCCGGAGGACGCTATCACAATTTCAAGGATTTGATGAAATTTCCGGTTTGCGGTCATCATGAACTGAAATATCCTGTTTGGGAACCTATCTTCAAGCCTGAACTGAATGGCATGGAAAGTCTGCTCACTTTGATTCGTCGGAAAGATCGTTCCTTACATTATCCTTATCATAGTTTCGATACTTTCATCCGTGTGTTGCGAGAAGCCGCTATCAGTAAAGAAGTAAAAAGTATCAAGATGACGCTTTATCGTTTGGCTAAAGACTCCAAAGTGATAAAGGCTTTAATCAGTGCAGCCAAAAACGGAAAAAAAGTCACAGTAGTTATCGAACTGTTGGCACGTTTTGATGAAGCGTCTAATATCAACTGGAGCAAGAAAATGCAGGATGCGGGGATTCATGTTATTTTCGGAGTAGAGGGTTTGAAAATTCATTCTAAATTGCTGCATATCGGCACTCGGCACGGAGATATCGCCTGCATCAGTACAGGAAATTTCCATGAAGGAAATGCACGTATGTATACTGACTATACCATTATGACTGCTCACCGTCCCATTGTCCGGGAAGTCAATGCCGTATTCGATTTTATCGAAAAGCCTTATACTCCTGTTGATTTCAAAGAATTGCTCGTTTCTCCCAATGATATGCGTAAACGATTCATTGCGCTTATCAACAAAGAGATAAAAAATAAGGAACAGGGAAAAGAGGCTTATATCCTTGCTAAAGTAAATCATATTACTGACCGTGCACTTGTTGAAAAGCTATACGAAGCCTCAACAGTGGGTGTTCAAGTGGAACTGGTAGTACGCGGTAACTGTTCTTTAGTGACAGGCGTTCCGGGTATCAGCGAGAATATACACATCAATGGTATTATCGACCGTTATCTCGAACATTCGCGCATTTTCATCTTCGCCAATGGTGGAGAAGAAAAATACTACATTGGTTCTGCCGACTGGATGCCTCGCAACCTGGATAATCGTATTGAGGTGGCGGCACCGGTCTATGATAAAGAAATCCAGGCAGATTTAAAACGAATTGTCTGCTACGGATTCCGGGATACGGCAAAAGGAAGAATTGTGGATGGTACAGGCGAGAACCGGGAAAAAGAACGGGAAGAGAACAGTGTCCCATTCCGCTCACAAGAAAAATTATATAACGAATACAAGAATACATTATGATAAGTATGAAGAAAGTTAATTATGCGGCAATAGATATAGGCTCTAATGCGGTGCGGCTGCTGATAAAATGTGTAAACGAGGAGAATGCGCCCGAATTAATGAGTAAGGTACAGCTCATCCGTATTCCGTTACGGTTGGGAGAAGACGCCTTTACTGTGGGGGTTATCTCTACAGAAAAAGAGAAGAAACTGATTCGGCTGATGAAAGCCTACAAACAATTAATGAAGATATATGATGTGGTAGACTATCGTGCGTGTGCCACCTCTGCCATGCGTGATGCACGTAATGGCAAGGATATCGTTCAGCAGATCGTCAAAAAAACGGGTATCCGTGTAGAAATCATCGACGGGCAGGAAGAGGCGCATATTGTTTACGACAATCATATCGAACAGTTATTTGCTTCAGGACAAAATTACTTGTATGTAGATGTAGGAGGTGGTAGTACGGAAATTAATCTCATCAGCAACGGTGAACTGAAAAATTCCCGTTCATATAATATAGGTACGGTACGTATGCTTAGCGGTATGGTAAAGGAAGAAGAAAAGGAAGCTTTGCGCACTGACCTGATAGGGCTTGCCACAGAATATACCCCTATCAGCATCATCGGTTCGGGAGGAAATATTAATAAGTTATTTCGTTTAGCGGACAAGAAAGACAAAAAAGCGTCTCTCCTACCCATCGAATCACTGCAAGATATATATGAAACATTAAAAGCCCTCTCTACCGAACAACGTATTAAGCAATATAAGTTGAAACCGGACCGGGCCGATGTTATTGTTCCTGCTGCAGAGATATTTCTCGAGATAGCTACTCATGTAAAAGCTACCGGAATTATTGTACCTACCATCGGACTGTCCGACGGTATTATAGACAGCTTGTACACGCAAAACATGAACAGGCCTGATTCTCCGCAATCTCGATGAATGAATATATAAAAAACTCCTGATACTAAGTCTGGATATACTAGTATCGGGAGTTTTTGTCTCATCTTGCTATAATGTATAGATTCATCTTTAAAAGAGTTAGGTATTCGGATTTTGTTCTTTATATTTGTGCAACTATATATTTGAAACAATATGGATATAAAACTTAGAATTGAGCAATCTTCGGATTATCATGAAACCGAAAACATTACACGGGAAGCATTCTGGAATCATTATTCTCCGGGATGTGACGAACATTACCTCCTTCATATTATGCGTAACCATCCTAAGTTTGTGCCGGAGCTCGATATTGTTGCAGAACATAATAACAAGATTGTCGGTAATGTTGTCTGCCTCAAATCATTTATCATGGCAGATGACGGTAACCAATATGAGGTTTTGAGCCTGGGGCCCATTTCTGTCCTCCCCGAATACCAACAGCAAGGTATCGGAGGAAGAATGATTGCACTTACCAAAAAATTAGCTTCCGAAATGGGATTTCGTGCTATTTTACTTTGTGGTGACCCGGATTATTATCTCCGACAAGGATTCATTCCTGCCGAAACATTAGGGATTCGCACTGAAGATAATATGTATGCTACTGCTCTTCATGTTTGTGAATTATATGATAATGCTTTAGCCAATGTAAAAGGCCGTTATATAGAAGATAAAATATATCAGATTGATAAATCTGCTGCTAATGAGTTCGACAAGCGATTTCCTCCAAAAGAAATTGTAGTTGGTACTCCGTCACAAAAACGGTTTAATCAGATAGTAGTGATGCAGAAAAAAGCGAATTAAGGTTGAATAACCTAAATCGCCTGATTTGTACATCTCTGGAGCTCGGTCCTGCTATGATATTAAGCAACTATCATTCAATATAGTTACCATTCTTCGTATCTTTGCAGTTACAAAACATTCAACATGAGAAATTTGAATTTACAAAAAGATACTACTGACACTTTGTAATTCTTAATCTATCAGGGATCGCTTCTTTCCTCCCTTTGGCTGAAGTAAAAATTTTTCTGCCACTGTAGAGGGCTTTATTCAATTCACTATTCTACAATTAAGCATGATATATATACATTTTAATACGCGCACAGCATTTCTACAATCAAACGGGCATCACATGTACTAATAAAGTTCCCTTTTACTTTTTTCTTTTTACCATTATCAAAGCCCCAAATAGAAAAATCAATGGAAAGAAAGTAGGAAATTCTAACAACATTTACGATATAGCGACACTATCCCAATGGTTTGTTTACTTCATCCATAGCTTTTGATGACATTATCCGCATCTTTTACTTACTTTATCCTTATGTTTTTTACAAATATAGCGGCGCTTTTGATGTAAATATGCGGTGCTTTACGCAATAAAGGCATTGTTTTTCAATAAATCATGGGGATTTTCCTGCTAATAGAGAAGAATGATAGAACATGAGAGATAGCAAAACCCTTGATTACACGAACAATCGTCAGAATAATCAGAGATTCTAAAACTTTATGTATTTACTTTGTCATCGAATGGGTAATTACATAAAAAAGGGGAGCATTAAGGCAGCACTTATTTCCTACAATCTCCCCATAATCAATGCACACAAGTTCTTTTCGAATAAAACTGTTTGCAATATTTCTCTTTAATAGTTTTAGTACTGAATCACTTTATCACTACTAACTGTCTTATACCAATCAGTAGTTGAGCTCTGATCGTGTGCCCAATCTGCAAATTTAGAATATGCGTTCGTTATCACTGTTGTTTCTGTTGGATAAGCAAATTTATCAGGAACACACAAAGCCCATGTATTATTAACTGCCTTGATTACCTCAAGCACCTCATTATCCGCCAATTGTCCATTCGCCGTAGCCGAATTAAAATGAGTCAAATGGATTTCTGTTCTCTTTTGACCTATCCCCTGATAAGCAATGAAGAAGTCTAAACCATCTGTCACACTAGGGACGGATATTTCATTTTTAAGTTTGACGTTCACTTCAAGAGTATATATATCTGTAAGAGGAGTGCTAGCATTCCCAGTATTCAACATGGGGCGTTGTGCTCCTGTATATCCATATACATAATGTGCGTCTCCAAATAAAGGAATCACAAGTTCATTGCCATTGGCTTCATAAGATGCATTTTCAAATATACCAGAATTTAATGAGCCGGTACGTTGAGCAGCGCCTGCACCAAAACTTATCTCTTCCACATTATTTTTGTCTATTCCTCGTATTCTCAAACCAGCACCTAATTGTTTCACGGCACCAACTGCCCGAAGGTCAATTTTATATTTTAGTTCTTTCACATCATTACCGGCTGCAGGCAAAGTTACATTCAACACAATATCATTGAAATCGTAATCTCCTGCTTTCGGATAGTTATCTTCGAAAGCATAAGAATAAACTGCATATCGAATTTCTACATCATCCGGTTTTTCATCAGAGTTATACCCTTCTTTAACACAGTCACCGTCAGCAGGAAGTATAAATTCTGCTTTGCCCGGATTACAATAGGTAGCACCTTGCTGTAATCCCTTATTTACTAGCCATGCAAAAGGAGACCAGTTATAATGTGCTTCGCCTTTATATGTTTGATCTGTTATTTCACAAATGATATTATTACTTACTTTAGAAGCAGATTGAGCCAGACCGGAAGTATTATCTATTTCGTGAATTCTTAATAAGGCAGTTCCTTGTGTCGGACCGGTAACTGTTCTGAATAAATTAGCTTTGCCCGTACAAGTCAACATGGATTGTGCTTCCATCACGATATTATTATCATTTCCATTACCCGTCAATTCTTTGCAAATAGCTTCGGAAGTATTTCCCATAACAAGCGTACCAAATTGTAATTTTCCAGCTTTCAGATAACAACCGTTTTTAATATTAGTATTATTGTTGCCATCTATATTTTCGACTTCAATGGTTCCATGATTTATCAATGTCGTACCATTTGTAGAAGCATTATAAGAATTCAGTTTAAGTGTTCCATAATTCACAAAATCAACTCCGTTTCCACTTCCATCAATTTTCAAAAAGTCACAATCAATCGTACCCGCATTATAGTTTGTACGCCCAGCCGAACTATTTGTTATCTGAATACCTCTGTCACCAACAATACTTCCTCCCTGCATCACAGTTATATAAGAAGCCCGCGTTAATATCAGACTCCCATTTTTTAGCAATCTCTATCTTTCCACCATTCTCAACGATAATTTCTGTAATATCAGAAAATTGATTACTATTCTCTATAACCCATGTGCTTCCTTGAGGAACGATTACTTTCACAGCACTTATTTCTCCATCTCTATTTCCAGTTGCACTAAATCCAGCTTTAAAAGTTCCTTCCTGAATCTTAAATCCAACGCTCACTTTCTGTAAAAACAGGAAATTGACCATAACTTCCACCCCAGCCAGACTTTGCAGAAAGATCCCAATTACGCCATGAATGACATGTCATGAAATTGCCTTTTTTAAGCACTAATAAAATCGGCTGTATAAGGAGCTTCCATGACTGGTATACTAGTCGTCACAGCTCGTGATATAGAACGTGTTGGCGTACCTTTGTCTCCAAAAGTGCGCTGTCACTGTACCATTTTCAATCGCTGTCGGTTGGACCAGATAACGTTTGTGTTCATCTATACGCGCAACAAACACTTTATCAAGAGATGTTGCGCAATCCATCACCACATCCAAAGTCATACTTTGAGTGACAGTTCCTTCCGCTAAGAGTTTTGCTGTACTTTCCGGGCTTAATGGATCGGCATCAAATATCTGTATCTTATAATCTACTCCTTGATCCCCATTGATTGACACATGTGCCGTTACACTTCGTGACATTGTCCAATCACCATCAGAGTCGATGTTTTTTACAGGAAAAGTTTCTTCGTAAATTTGTTTCAGTTGATCTGCATTAAACAGATTTTTCTCATTATCAACGCAACTAATAAAACTGATAGAAGATACTAACAACGAAAAAGTGAAGATTTTTACAATGCTTTGTTTCATAATCTTTAAATACTTAAGTTTGCTTTATTTGCACAAAAAATAAAAATCATTACGAATCAACAATCAGCAATGAATGTACAAAGATAGTTGTATTTACAAATAAGAAACGGATAAAGTTGTATTTTTCGACCTACGGTTAACATCTTTTAAAAGATAAGGCTTTAATTACTCCCAATAAAAAACGACCTATTACATTATTGAATATTAAAAGCTTAGAAGTACAAATATGCAATATGCAATCAAAAAAAAGAGTTGCAGATTCTATGCAACTCTCAATTAAACGACAAAGATCCAGTGTTACAAAGCACTACAACTACAAAATACCGAGCTCTTTCATCTCCTTATTAAAAGGATAAAAATTAAAAACTAAAAGGGGAAAATCAATGGTAATACAAAAATCATCACGATTCCCATAATAATCTGCAACGGCAATCCTACTTTTACATAATCCATAAAAGTATATTGACCGGCAGGCATCACCAGGGCGTTAGGCGGTGTAGAGAATGGAGAAGCGAAACACATACTTGCACCTACCGTCACAGCAAACAAGAAGGGAACCGGACTTACCCCGATCTGTATGGCACTTTGCAGAGCAATCGGTGCGAGTAAGACAGCCGTAGCTGTATTGCTGATAAACATCGTCATCAACGAAGTCGTAAAGTAAATACCTGCCATCAACGCAACAGGTCCGTATGATCCCAAGCCGTTAACCAGCGTATTGGAAATGTATTCCGAAGCTCCCGTTTTCTCCAATGCCAGAGACATAGGAAGCATAGCTGCAATCAATACAATACTCTCCCAGTTAATCGTTTTATAAGCCGCTTCTACATTGCGGAAACATCCCGTGAGCACCATCAATATACCCGCTATCATAACAGCTGTAACCGGAGCAACCGGAATGAAGTCAAAAACCATCATTGCCACCATTAACACCATAATAGCAGCTGCCACCGGAGCTTTATAGTCTAACGTAACTTTAGCCGCTTCCGCCAAAGGTTGTCCCAAAACAACCCAATCAGAATCCTCTTTGCTAAGACGGGCTATATTATTCCATGTTCCTTGCACCAAAAGCACGTCACCACTATGAATACGCTCATTTCCCAAATCCTGCAACAAGTATTCCTTTTTACGACGGATTCCTAATACGTTCACATTAAACTTATCACGAAAACCGGCTTCCTTAATTGTTTGATTTATCAAATTAGAAGCTGGCATCAACACTATTTCAGCAATACCGATGTCATAAAAATCCAGAGAGTTAGTTGCGCTTTGAGTTTCTTCCGTTGCATGGTCACCTAAAATCTCTAGCAGGAAATCTTCTGCAAAAAGCTGTACCTTATCAAATTCTCCTGTCACATACAAAATATCCTCGGCTTGCAACATCGTGTCCGGTGCAGCAAACTTCTGGGTAATCGTTTTCAGAAAACGATGTTGCGATGCATCACCACGACGCACTTCCATGATATTCAAACCATATTTGCGACGAATATCCAAGTCAATAATCGTCTTGCCCAAAAGCCGGGAATCTTTTATTACCTGCAAACGAAACAGATTGCTGGAAAGCCCATATTCATTTACCAACTGTTTCAGTGACTTACCCGAACGTTTATTATCATCTTTCTGGCCTTTTTTAGAAAGAAACCATTTGCTAAGTGGTATCAATACCAGCGTACCGACAATCACACAGACAATGCCGACAGGCAGGAAAGAGAAGAAGGAAAGCGGTTCAAGTCCGGCAGAAGTCAACGTATTTTGTATCACAAGGTTCGGCGGAGTACCGATTAAAGTCATCATACCTCCCATACTACTTGCAAAAGCCAACGGCATCAACAGCCTGCTCGGATTCATACCGGCACTCATTGCCAGACTGACAACAATAGGAAGCATCAGTGCCACCGTTCCTGTGTTACTGACAAACGCACCAATGGCCGAAGTCACCAACATCACCAACAGAAATAACCGGATCTCACTGGTTCCCGCAAGTTTAAGAATACGGGAACTAATCATCTTTGCCAATCCCGTTTGAAAGATAGCCCCTCCCACTACAAACAATCCGATCATCATAATGACTACCGAATTAGAAAAACCGGAAAGTGCTTCATCAGGAGTTAATATCTGAAAAATAAGTAAGGCTATCAGTGCACACAGTGCCACAATATCCGAACGAACCTTGCCGTTCACGAAAAAGACAGCCGAAAGAACGAGAATAATAATGGTTATTAGCATACGTAATTAAATGATTGTTTTATTTTGACTCTATCAAAACTTATTTAGGTGAACAAAAATAGAAAATACTCCAGCGTTATTAAAACAAACTAGAAATGATTTTAGTTCATGAGACATCATTTAATATTTTAATACATTTTCTTTCTGAAAAAAGACTCGAAATCAAGCAAAATATGATACCATACAAGAACCACAAGACACCATACCTCCACTATTTCTTCATCGCATATAATTACAGTCTCACAATATAATGTTGAAAGACAATATATTTATGTATTATTTTTTGAAAGTTAAAGAACAATTCATATCTTTACACCTCATTTATATCAAACATTTTATGGCAAACAATTATTTGTTAAATTATTGGATTAACGAAGTTCATTGGGGTTATAATTATTTACTAGTAGTTATTTTGCTCCTTGTCATCAGCATCTTACTATATAGAATCCGAAAATTGCAAAAAAACGATTAAAAAAAGACCAATCATTCCTACCGTTTCTCCTTTGATATTCTCGATAAACCTTCCTTTCCCCATCTTTGTAAAAGATATTACAAACGATTTCCGATACTATTACTGGAATAAAGAATCAGCCGCTCAATCCGGCATTAGCAGTGAGAGGCCATCGGACATACTGATTATGAAATTTACGGAGAAGAAAGAGGTGAAAAATACCGGCATATCGACAAAGAACTCATACAAGCAGGCAAAGTATATCGCAAAGAAGAGAAATACACCACTCCCGATGGAATCACCCATGATACTATTGCCGTTAAATCTATTATTTCATGGGAAGGAGAAAAGAAATGGCTGTTGGCAACCCGGTGGGATATCACACAACTCAAGAATTATGAAAGAGAATTAGTTGCCGCCAAGGAAGAACTGGAAAAAGCATTGAAGAAGCAAAAACTAGCTCTAAAAAGTATCGACTTCGGCCTTATCTATATTGATAAAAATTACCGGGTACAATGGGAGGAAACAAGACAAATAGCCAGCCTGGTAAAAGGCAGACGATACATACCGGGAAAAATTTGCTATCAGACCAGTGCACTTCGTAATGAACCGTGTGGACAATGTGCTTTCAAGAAAGCTATCGAACAGGGCAAAATTATCCGGCATACCATCAGAGTAGACGATGTAGATTTTGAAGTGACCGCAACACCTGTATTCGGCGATGAAAAGGAAATTGAAATTATTGGAGGATTACTTCGTTTTGAAAACATCACTGAAAAATTAAAGATGGACAAAATGCTGCAGGAAGCAAAGGAAAAAGCCGAAGAATCCAATCGGCTCAAATCTGCCTTTCTCGCTAATATGAGCCATGAAATACGAACCCCGCTAAATGCGATTGTAGGATTCTCCGAAATGGTTTGCCAAACGGAGGAAGAGGAAGAGAGAAAAGAATTTGTAAAAATCATCTCCAGCAACAATATCTTATTATTGCAACTAATAGACGACATCCTCGATCTTTCTAAAATTGAAGCCGGTACTATGGAATTCACATTTGCACAGACTGATATCAACGAATTGATGGAAGGTATTTGCAGACAAATGCAAGAAAAGAATTCTTCCCCAGACATTCAAATCTTATTCACAGAGAAAGCAGATCAATGCATGATGTATACCGACCGCATACGTCTATCACAGGTTATCATCAACTTTACAAATAATGCTTTGAAATTCACCCCTAAAGGTTCTATCGAAATGGGATACCGGATTGAAGAAGCCAAAGATGAAATATACTTTTATGTAAAAGATACAGGTATCGGAATTCCTGCTGACAAGATAGATAAAGTGTTTGAACGCTTCGTCAAACTGAACTCCTTTATTAAAGGGACAGGACTCGGACTAGCCATCTGCCGTGTCATAGTAGAAAGACTGGGCGGGGTTATCGGAGTGGAATCTAAAGAAGGAGAAGGCTCTCGCTTCTGGTTCAGAATTCCAAGGTCAGAGAAAATTGAGAAATAATAAAAAGAAAAGAGGATATTGTGAAAAGTATGTTCCAATATCCTCTTTATCCTATATTTTTAATGTAAGAGTATACTTAAAGTGCAGTCTCTAATATCCTGCGGGCAACAGCACCCGTTACATTTCCATTCTCTCCATATTTAGCACCACGTTCATTGAATCGGCGTTCGATTTCCAGAATAGTATCCTGTCCGATGTTCTCTTCATGCAAACGTGTAGTCAGCCCAAGCGAACGAAAGAACTCTTCGGTATGACAAATCGCTTCATCAATCCGTTCTTCTCGCGTACCGGAAGTAATTCCCCAGACTCTTTCACCATACTGCAAAAGTTTATCTCCTTTTTCTTCATGAAGCACCTGTAAAGTGGCAGGAAGAACAATGGCTAACGTATGACCATGTGTCAATCCGTGCAAAGCAGTAATTTCATGACCAATCATGTGAGTTGCCCAGTCTTGCGACACTCCCATAGCAATAAATCCATTCAATGCCATTGTAGCCGAAAGCATAAAATCAGCCATCAGTTGATAATCATGCTGGTTTTCACGGATTTTCGGAGCTATTTCTACCAAAGTTTGTAAAATGCCTTCCGCCCAACGATCCATAATGCGGCTCTGCCCGGGAGTAGTCATATATTGCTCCATCACATGAACAAAGGTATCAGCCAAACCACAGGCCACCTGATGAGGAGGCAAGGTAAAAGTTACTTCCGGGTCAAGAATAGAGAAGATTGGATAGTTAGCATAAAAAGGATATTTCTCTTTTGTTTCACGACGGGAAATAACTGCCCCGTTATTCATCTCCGAACCGGTAGCGGGCAAAGTCAATACAGTGGCAAGAGGTACAGTATGAGTGACTGGACGTCCGGCAAGTACTAAATCCCAGGCATCACCATCATACAGGATTCCTGCGGAAATCAATTTCGTACCGTCAATAACGGAACCACCACCAACAGCCAGCAGATAATCTACTTTCTCTTCTTTTCCCAAAGCAATAGCTTTACGGAGAGTTTCAATGGCAGGATTGGGTTCGATTCCCCAGAATTCTACTGTAAAATGATTCTTCAATGCTTCCTTTACCTGATCGTACACTCCGTTTTTCTTCACGCTTCCACCGCCAAAAGTAATCATAATACGCTTGTCGGACGGTATTTCTTTAGCCAACCGAGCAATCATCCCTTTTCCCATTATCAGTTTCACGGGATTTTGAAAAATAAAATTTTCCATATCTTAGTCTATTGTTATTATTTTGGTTATTAGTCACTATCCTTGCAAAGATATATGATTTATCCGAACCCTGTCAGAATCAAGCGAAGAATTGTTGTGCCACGGAAGGAACCATAGCCGACAACCAGGGTTTCATATCCTCTGCTACCAATAACCAATACAATAATAATATAATGAAAATGGCAATAGCGATACCTACTAAAACTTTTCTCTGTTTCATAATTGTTTTTGTTTAAATATTCAATATTTATAAGAACAGTTCAGGTTGAAAATTGTTCTATATCAGAAAAATGAAGGCAAAAGAGAAAAAAAGTCATTTTTTGTTTGCTGTTTCAAACAAAGTGTCTATATTTGCCCTCATAAAATTACAAAAGACAATGAGAACAATGTTAGTAAATACATATTGGTGGTGGCACCCGTTACAACTCCGACAGTCGTAAGGGAGCAGTGCTCGTATGTATATACCTCATTAAAGATATAACAGATTTGAAAGAGCCCTGTCGCAACTTGCGGCAGGGCTCTTTTTATTTGCCCATTTTCGAACAGATTTAGATAATAACATAAAAAATAGATAGGATTATGAAAAGTTTTTTAGTTGACCAGGATGGCTATTACGGAGAATTCGGTGGTGCTTATGTACCGGAAATCCTCCACAAATGTGTTGAGGAACTGACGAACAAGTACCTCGAAGTGATTGAAAGCGAAGAATTTAAAAAGGAATTTGAGCAGTTATTACGCGACTACGTAGGACGTCCTTCCCCACTCTATCTGGCAAAACGCCTTTCCGAAAAGTATGGTTGCAAGTTGTATCTGAAACGGGAAGACCTGAATCATACCGGTGCACACAAAATCAACAACACCATCGGACAAATCTTGCTGGCACGCCGCATGGGAAAGAAACGCATCATCGCCGAAACCGGAGCCGGACAACATGGAGTAGCAACAGCTACCGTATGTGCGTTGATGGATATGGAATGTATCGTTTATATGGGAAAGACGGATGTAGAACGCCAACATATCAATGTGGAGAAAATGAAAATGCTGGGAGCTACCGTTATTCCCGTTACTTCCGGAAACATGACCTTGAAAGACGCAACCAACGAAGCGATCCGCGACTGGTGTTGCCATCCTGCCGACACTTATTATATTATCGGCTCTACCGTAGGCCCTCATCCTTATCCTGATATGGTGGCACGCCTGCAATCTGTTATCAGCGAAGAAATAAAAAAACAACTGCAAGAAAAAGAAGGACGTGACTATCCGGATTATCTGATAGCCTGCGTTGGAGGAGGAAGTAATGCTGCCGGAACGATTTATCATTATATCAATGATGAACGGGTAGGCATCATTCTGGCGGAAGCCGGAGGTAAAGGAATAGAAACCGGAATGACCGCCGCCACCATCCAACTCGGTAAAATGGGAATTATCCACGGAGCGCGTACTTACGTCATCCAAAACGAAGACGGACAGATTGAAGAGCCTTACTCGATTTCCGCCGGACTGGATTATCCGGGCATTGGTCCGATACACGCCAATCTTGCCGCACAAAGACGTGCCAACGTTTTGGCAATCAATGACGACGAAGCAATAGAAGCCGCTTACGAACTGACTAAACTCGAAGGTATTATCCCTGCACTGGAATCCGCCCATGCATTAGGAGCTTTGAGAAAATTGAAGTTCAAACCGGAAGATATCGTTGTATTGACTGTTTCAGGACGAGGAGACAAAGATATTGAAACCTATTTATCGTTTAATGAACAGCAATAAGTAATTAGTAAACCATCATTCGTAATCAATAATCAAGCAATTATAGAAATGAAAACATTTAATTATACAACTCATAGCAAACAAGTGCTCGGAGATATGCATACTCCCGTCAGCATTTATCTGAAAGTGCGCGACATGTATCCTCAATCCGCATTAATGGAAAGTTCCGATTATCATGCCGGAGAAAATTCCCTGTCATTTATAGCCCTTTGTCCCTTGGCAAGCATCGGTGTAAACGGTGGCATTGCCACTGCCAATTATCCCGATAATAGCCGTACGGAAGAACCGCTGACAAAAACATTCAATGTAGAAAAGGCCATGAACCGGTTTATCAATCAATTCCAGGTGACCGGGGATAATAAGAATGTATGTGGACTTTACGGATACACGACGTTCAACGCTGTGAAATACTTCGAGCACATCCCGGTGAAAGAAAGTCACGATGAGCAAAATGACGCTCCGGATTTGCTATACATATTATATAAGTATGTCATTGTTTTCAATCATTTCAAAAATGAATTGACACTCGTTGAAATGTTGTCCGAAGGAGAAGAAAGCGGCTTACCGGAACTGGAAGCAGCCATCGAAAACCGGAATTATGCTTCTTACAACTTCTCTGTAACAGGTCCCGTTACCAGCCCTATCACCGACGAGGAGCATAAAGCCAATGTCCGCAAAGGAATCGCGCACTGTATGCGTGGAGATGTTTTCCAAATCGTACTTTCCAGAAGATTTATCCAACCTTATGCCGGAGATGATTTCAAAGTGTACCGCGCACTCCGCAGCATCAATCCTTCTCCTTATCTTTTCTACTTCGATTTCGGAGGATACCGCATCTTCGGTTCTTCACCGGAAACACATTGCAAAATCGAAGATGGTCGTGCTTACATCGATCCGATTGCCGGAACTACCCGCCGTACCGGAGATGTAGTAAAAGACCGGGAACTGACAGAAGCTTTATTGGCTGACCCTAAAGAAAATGCAGAGCATGTCATGCTGGTTGATCTTGCCAGAAACGACCTTTCCCGTAATTGTCATGATGTACGCGTACTATTCTATAAGGAACCACAATATTATAGTCATGTCATTCACCTGGTAAGCCGTGTCAGCGGTATGTTGAATGAGGGCGCAGATAAAATAAAAACGTTTATTGATACGTTTCCTGCCGGCACATTAAGCGGTGCTCCCAAAGTACGCGCTATGCAGTTAATCAGCGAAATCGAGCCACATAATCGTGGAGCCTATGGTGGCTGTATCGGTTTTATCGGATTGAACGGCGAATTAAATCAGGCTATCACTATCCGTACTTTTGTAAGCCGCAACAATGAACTCTGGTTCCAAGCCGGAGGAGGTATTGTAGCACGCAGTCAGGATGAATATGAACTGCAAGAGGTGAACAACAAACTGGGAGCACTGAAAAAGGCGATTGATTTAGCTATCAAATTAAAAAATTGAAAGCAGAGATAGTATTTGAACAACCATTTTACAATGACAATAAAAATGAAAATATTACTTTTAGATAACTACGACTCTTTCACTTATAACCTACTGCACGCAGTGAAAGAATTAGGGGCTACAGATGTAGAAGTAGTCCGCAACGACCAGATAGAGCTTGATGAAGTAGACCGATTTGATAAAATCATCCTGTCTCCCGGACCGGGCATACCCGAAGAGGCCGGACTGCTATTACCTATTATTAAAAGATATGCTCCGACCAAAAGCATTCTGGGTGTCTGCCTCGGTCATCAAGCCATCGGCGAAGCTTTCGGAGCACGTCTGGAAAATCTCAAAGAAGTATATCATGGGGTACAGACTCCGATTACCATCCTTCACCAGGATTTGCTTTTTGAAGGGTTGGGAAAAGAAATCCCTGTTGGAAGATACCATTCCTGGGTAGTCAGCCGGGAAGGTTTTCCCGATTGCCTGGAAATAACGGCAGAAAGTCAGGAAGGACAAATCATGGCAATCCGCCATAAGACCTACAATGTACATGGTATTCAGTTCCATCCCGAATCAGTATTAACTCCGCAAGGAAAAGAAATTATTAAAAACTTCTTAAACGATTAAACTTATGAAACAGATTCTATACAAACTTTTCGAACATCAATATTTGGGACGCGATGAAGCACGCACCATTCTACAGAACATCGCACAAGGGAAATATAACGATGTGCAAGTGGCCTCACTCATCACCGTCTTTCTGATGCGTAATATTTCCGTAGAGGAATTATGCGGTTTCCGTGACGCACTGTTGGAAATGCGTAT
>ENA-OPZZ01000274-OPZZ01000274.1-human-gut-metagenome-genome-assembly--contig:-NODE-274-length-41337-cov-6.607595_pt1 | contig 41337 bp, 39 predicted proteins | sample MGYA00242487_ERZ504511 | MGnify/ENA primary metagenome ERZ504511 (study PRJEB26092, sample SAMD00036241) | human gut metagenome | host: Homo sapiens | study: EMG produced TPA metagenomics assembly of... | reverse complement strand
CGGACCGCCCAGCACCAGGCAGGCTTCGGGGAGCAATGCTTTTACTCTGGAAGCGACATGCATCAGTTGCTCATGGTTGAAAAGCCAGGTGGTTGCGGCAAGGATGTCGGGTCGGTGGCGGTAGATCTCATCGACAATCATTCCTGTATTTTCGTTGATGGTGGCAGATACGATTTCCCATTCTATAGAAGGGTCTGTCATGATTTGTGCATGTAGGGCTGGCAGTGCCAATGAGGAATGGGCATATGAACTGTTCAGGTCTATCCAGAGAATCTTCATGTTTCTTTTTCTTGTTTATTCGGTCGGCAAAGATAACTCTTTTTCGGTTAATGTCCGCTGGTAAGCGATGCGGGATGTGCCGTTGTGGGTATAAATGATGCCACAACGCCGGAAACCGTACTTTTTCAGGATATTCTGCATTACAAGGTTGTCGTGGTGGGTATCTACCCGGATATTGTTGCAATGTTCGAAACACCATTTGAAGCAGGCGTCAGCTACTCCCTTCTGTTTGCCGTTGGTAGCCATGCGGTGAATGACGTAATATGGTTCGTTGTTCAGCCAGTTGCCGTCATCAATGCGGGCATACGTGGGGTCCTCTCCGGGAATAAAACAGAATGTGCCTATTATTTCTCCGTTTTCATTTTCGCAAACATAGTTGGTTCCGTTGGTTATTTCTCGCAGAATCAATTCAGCGGAAGGATAACCGTTTATCCATTGGTTGGGGTTGCCATGCTCTTTCATGAACTGACGGGCATAGTGGAATATTTCTATAATTGCATCCAAATCTTTGGGCAATGAATGTCTGATTGTTATCATATTGAAATAGGAATGGGTTATTCTAAATTCATTCTGTACACATTGGTCTGCTTTTGTTCGAAGCCTAATTTTTGATATAGCTTGTTGGCTGCTATCCGTGTGGGGTTTGAAGTAAGCATAATAAGAGGTATGCCTTGTTCCTTCACAAACCGGACAGCGTGGGTGACCAGCTGTTTGCTGAGTCCTTGTCCCCGGTATTTTTCATCCACTACCACATCTTCAATCCACGCTTTGCCGCCTGTGGGGCTGTGATAGATGCCTACAGTCAGCATTCCCGCAATTTCCTGATCAGCCAGTAAGAAAAACAGATGGGTGTTTTCTTGGGATATGATCTCTCTGAGGGTTGTCCCGGTCAGTTTTACCGGGCGGTTTGTGAGCTGCTCCAGCAGTTTTTGTACTGCATTGGTGTAGGCTGGGATAAAGTCTTTTACTTCTACTATTTCTGTCATTTTTATAGCTGAAATTAGAATCGGCTGTAAATATAGTGATTATTCTCCAGATAACTGATTATTTTTTTATATCTTGCTTACGTTTTAATAATAGATATGACATTATGATTAGACGAGTGGAACTTCAGGATGCCAAAGCCATCACAACGATATACAATGAATATGTCGGGCACAGTGTGGCTACATTTGAAACGGAACCTTTGAGAGAGGAGGATATGCGTAACCGTATTGCCGGAATTGCCGTCCGTTTTCCCTATTTTGTGTATGAGGAAGAAGGGAAAGTAGTGGGTTATTGTTATGCCCATTTGTGGAAGGAGAGGGCTGCTTACAGGCATACGTTGGAAACAACGGTCTATTTAGCTCCCGGATACGAGGGGAAGGGCATAGGCAGGGAGTTGATGGAAAGATTGATTGAAGAATGTCGTAGGGACGGGTATCGTGCACTGATAGCCTGTGTCACAGAGGGAAATGTTGTCAGTGATGCTTTGCATTTGAGGCTGGGATTTAAAAAAGTTTCCCATTTTAAGAAGGTAGGACTGAAATTCGGACGATGGTTGGATGTAGTGGATTACGAGTTGCTGTTATCCTGAAACCACTGTCCGGAATGAACTTTTTAGGGTTATATGGAGTTATAAGCTTGTACCTAAATTAAAATAACCAACTATGACTCAAGTAAACATCAAGAGGGTTTATGATGAACCTTCTGAACAAGACGGCTATCGTGTTTTGGTAGACCGCCTGTGGCCCCGTGGCATGAAGCGGGAATATTTGAAATACGATTATTGGGCAAAAGAGGTCACTCCATCCAATGATTTAAGGAAATGGTTTCATGCGGATATAGAAAAAAGATGGGGGACTTTTGCAGATATGTATCAAAAAGAATTGAATGAATCGGATGCCGCTAAAGCGTTCATTGATAAGATAAAAGCTTATTCGAAAGTAACATTACTTTACGCTTCGAAAGAACAGGAGCGAAATCATGCCAATGTATTGAAACATTATTTAGACACACATTTGTAGTTTTTGTGCAAAAAACAAGTATCTTTGCAGCCAATTATGGCTCCCACTTCTAAAAAACAGGGAGTTTTCGTTAAATAATCAATACTAATGAGAGATGCCACCCATGTAAGATGTGTTCATGTATAATGAATGCATCTGTAATTTTGTGTGACATTTCGGGTAAAAAGAGAAAGATTATGATACAAAAGGTTCTAATTGCCAACCGTGGCGAGATAGCCGTGCGCGTTATGCGCTCTTGCAAAGAGATGGGTATCCGCACTGTGGCTGTTTTCTCGGAAGCCGACCGTACGGCGCGTCATGTGATGTATGCAGACGAAGCCTGTCTGATAGGGCCTGCCGCTTCCAAAGAAAGTTATCTGAATATAGATAATATCATTAAAGCTGCAAGGCAACATCATGCCGATGCCATTCATCCTGGTTATGGTTTTTTGTCCGAGAATGCTGATTTTGCCCGCCGGTGCAAAGAGGAGGGGATCATCTTTATCGGTCCTGCCGCCGAGACGATGGAAGCGATGGGTGACAAGATTGCCGCCCGTAAGCGTATGATTGCCGCAGGTGTTCCCGTGGTCCCCGGTACGGAACAGCCGTTGCAAAGTGCCGAAGAGGCGGTACGTATCTGTAATGAAATAGGCTATCCTGTCATGTTGAAGGCTTCTATGGGAGGCGGCGGTAAAGGGATGAGGCTGATACACAGTGAAGATGAAGTGGTGGAGGCATATAACACCGCCCGTTCCGAGTCCATGTCTTCTTTCGGGGATGATACGGTTTATCTGGAAAAATTTGTGGAGGAACCCCATCATATAGAATTTCAAATACTGGGTGACAATCATGGCAATGTAATCCATCTGTTTGACCGCGAGTGTTCTGTTCAGCGTCGCAACCAAAAGATTGTAGAGGAGAGCCCGTCTCCGTTCCTTACTCCGGAACTCCGTCAGGAGATGGGGGAAAAGGCGGTAGCTGCTGCCAGGGCAGTGAACTATTCGGGAGCCGGGACTATCGAGTTTCTGGTGGACAAGAACCGCAATTTCTATTTTCTGGAGATGAATACCCGTCTCCAGGTGGAGCATCCCATTACCGAAGAAGTAGTGGGCGTGGACTTGGTGAAAGAGCAGATCCGCATTGCCAATGATGAAGTGCTGCATTTGAAACAGGAAGAGCTGTATCAGCGCGGTCATGCCATCGAATGTCGTATCTGTGCGGAAGACACGGAGAACAATTTCATGCCTTCGCCGGGTATCATCAAACAGCTGACGGAGCCTAACGGCATCGGCGTACGCATTGACAGCTACGTGTACGAAGGGTACGAGATTCCTGTCTTTTACGACCCGATGATAGGCAAGTTGATCGTGTGGGCCACAACCCGCCAGTATGCCATAGAGCGTATGCGCCGTGTGCTTTACGAGTACAAGATTACGGGCTTGAAGACCAACCTCAGTTATCTGAAACGCATCATGCATACCCCCGACTTTGTGAAGGGTGAGTATAATACCTTATTTATAGAGAAGAACTCCCGTATGCTGCTCCGTGGCAACGGCAACAATGAGGAGATTGAAAACATGGCCATGATCGCCTCTTATATTGACTATCTGATGAATCTGGAAGAGAACAAGAGTCCCCAGCTGTCTGATGCCCGTCCCATCAGCCGTTGGCGTGAGTTCGGCTTGCAGAAAGGAGTGTTGAGAATCTGATTCTTCATTTAATTAAGCAAAAGTATGGAAATACATATTGGAGACCGCGTAGCCGATGTGACGTTGGTGAGCAAGGAAGGAAACAAGGTACAGTTTATGATTGACGGAAAACCGTATGATGTGGATATCGTTATGGCCGAGAACGGAAGCTGTTCCATCCTGCACGATGGCAATTCCTTCAATGCCGAACTGATCCGTGGGGAGGGTGGAAAGAGTTATGATGTGAATATGTTCTACCGTTCCTATCATGTGGACATAGTGGACACCCAGACCAAGTATCTGCGTATGAAAAAGGGCGGCGAGGAGAGACAGGATGACAAGATTGTGGCTCCCATGCCCGGAAAGGTTGTGAAAATTCCCGTCCGGAAAGGTGACCGTCTGTCATCCGGGGATATTGTGGTAGTGCTGGAGGCCATGAAGATGCAGAGCAACTACAAAGTGACCTCGGACTGTACGGTAAGGGATATCCTGGTCAATGAGGGGGATTCCGTCAATGCTAACCAGGTATTAATAGTATTGGATATAATAAAAGAAGATTGATCATGACAAGAGAAGAAATATACAGCCGGTTTGAAGAGCTGGACAAACGCGCGTCGCTGGGCGGCGGTGTGGACAAGATCGAGAAACAACACGCCCAAGGGAAGATGACCGCTCGCGAGCGTATCGGAATGTTGCTGGACAAAGGTACGTTCAATGAACTGGACAAGCTGGTGAATCACCGTTGTACCAACTTCGGCATGGAGAAGAAGCAGATTGCCGGAGATGGTATGGTCACCGGTTACGGAAAGATAGACGGCCGTCCGGTGTTTGTCTATGCATACGATTTCACCGCGCACGGCGGTTCGCTGAGCGAAACCAATGCGGCCAAGATTGTAAAGGTTCAGCAACTGGCTTTGAAGACGGGAGCTCCCGTTATCGCTTTGAACGATTCGGGGGGTGCACGCATACAGGAAGGGGTGAACAGCTTGGCCGGATATGCCTCCATCTTTTATCAGAATACCATTGCATCAGGTGTTATCCCCCAGATTTCCGCTATTCTGGGACCTTGTGCCGGAGGCGCCTGCTATTCCCCGGCACTGACCGACTTTATCTTTATGGTGAAGGAGCAGAGCCACATGTTTATCACGGGTCCGGATGTGGTGAAGACCGTGACTAACGAGGAGGTGGGCAAGGAGGAACTGGGTGGTGCCCAGACTCACAGCGGCAAAAGCGGTGTGACCCATTTTATGTGCGATAATGAGGAGGAAACGCTGATGAGTATCCGCGAATTGCTGAGTTTCCTGCCTTCCAACAATATGGAGGATGCGCCGCTGGTTCCCTGCAACGATGACATCCATCGTCAGGTGGAGGCGTTGCAGACTGTCATTCCCGAAGATCCGAACATGCCTTATGATATAAAGGATATCATCGAACCGGTGCTGGATAACCAGTATTTCTTCGAGGTGATGCCTCACTTTGCTAAAAATGTGGTGGTGGGGTTTGGTCGCCTGGGAGGTCGTTCCGTAGGTATTGTTGCCAATCAGCCCGCCTGGCTGGCCGGCGTCCTTGACATTGACGCCAGCGACAAGGCTGCCCGTTTTATCCGTTTCTGTGACTGCTTTAATATTCCTCTGATCACTTTCGAGGATGTTCCCGGCTTCCTGCCCGGAACGGTACAGGAACACAACGGCATCATCCGCCACGGTGCGAAGATAGTCTATGCATACGCTGAAGCTACAGTGCCCAAGGTTACTTTAATTACCCGTAAAGCTTATGGAGGTGCCTACATTGTCATGTCCAGCAAGCCGACGGGAGCCGATGTGAACCTGGCTTACCCACAGGCGGAAATAGCCGTCATGGGTGCAGAAGGGGCAGTGAATATTCTTTACCGCAAGTCTGCTCCGGAAGAGAAAGCTGAGATCATCAAGGAATACGAAGATAAATTCTCCAATCCTTATCGTGCGGCAGAACGTGGTCTGATTGATGAGGTGATTATGCCCCGTGACACTCGTTACAAACTTATTCAAGCTTTGGAAATGTGTCACAATAAAAACCAAAGCAATCCGCCTAAGAAACATGGCAATATGCCTTTATGATAAAATCAAGATTTCGTCACAGATTGCTCAGATTGACATCGGTCCAATTTAAACAGTGGGTCCTCAATGGAAATAACCGGTGACAATCTGCGTAACCTGTGGCGGAAAAGCTTTTTATCTCGTCTCTTTGCTATTCTTTATTCAGCCATGCATTGATCTGTGTCTTGATTTCTTCTTGTGTGTCGGTGTCAAAGCTGCCGATACGGGTGGTATGGCTGCCGCCAGGTAACACATAAACTTTTATGTTTTTCTTGTTCTTCAGCCAAGTGACACCCGAAGCTGTCCAAGGATCATCGCCGCCATAAATATAGATCATTTCGGGATCATTCTCTTTCAGGAATTTTACCACCTTATTATATAGTGTCTTGTCAAATTTGAGATTTGACAGTTCGGGCGGTAACATTACCTTATGAAGATAGTCACGGCTGCTCTTTATCGTCAGATACTTTTTGAAAGGTTTGATGTCATATCCGTAATACCCCAGTTCTTTGGCCGCTTGCACATTAAAGGAAGGGTAGGGAGATTGTTCGGAGAAATAATCCGGTTCACAAATAGCCATGAAATGCTTGAATAGCGTGTGGTCATCGGCATTTGTTTCCGGAATCTTATTTACAGGAGTTCCCCATTGCCATAGGGCAAATGAGTATTCCAATACATTGAAGTCGTATACTTCGGCTATAGGAATGCGGAAGGTATATCCTTTATCCGAGCAATATTTTTCGAACATCGGTAGCAGCCGGCTCTTGCGTTTAAGTACTTCCAGTTGAAAGTTTTCAACTCGTTTACGGTTTTCGGGAGTCGAAACTTTATTGGCAATGAACGGTTCGTGACGGCCGTCCTCCAATGATTGGTTGAGGGGGGCTACGTAAGGTACGGAGATATCCACATCATCGGGAAAGTAAGTGCGGTAGAACATCGTAGTCTGTCCGCCTTTGCTGATTCCGGTAGCTATCCATTTCTCATCGTATAGTTGTTTCAAGGTCGTGGTTACATGATGCAAATCATACAGTGAATTTTCAACCGTGAGATAATCCCAGTTACAGGGCTTCGGCATGGACTCACCAAAATAACGGTATTCCACGAATACCAGATTGGCGTTGAATAATTTGGATAACTCTTCTTGATAACGCGGATGGGTGGCATAATGGGCGGCATAGCCTTCGGTAACCAGTACGGTAGGGCGGTCAAAACCTACATGCGAGAGAATAACCCTTTGCTTGAAATTCCCTGCTTCGGGGTGATGCGGATCCAATAGTTGATTAATGAAGAATACATATTTCTCCGGATAGGCATCACTTTGCATTGGTTTAATGTCACTGATGTCCGGAAGATTTTGAAGTCTTTTCTGTAATTCAGTGGGAGGAGCTGCGGCCTGGGCCATTTGTAAAGGCAATAAGATAGCCAGTATTGCCCATACCATAAAAGAGAGTGTGTGTTTCATCGTTTATAAATGGTTTAATAACTAATGGGCAACAAAAATAGTATTTTATTTCGATATTGTCGGGTAATCTTTTATCTTTGTGTTACTTAATAAAGCTGAGAAATATGTTTTTTCTTCATCGTATATGGAATTGGTGCAGTCGCTTCCGTCACCGTTGTGGTTACGGAGTACACTCTCCGTCTGATTTTTTTTCTGATTACTTCTGTTGTTTATGAAAAATATCACTACTATGCTTATCGGGTATTGAAGGAAAGGGGATTTCCTGCTTATTTGCCACATTATCGAAGGAAAGTGAACCGTTTGCTATTCCGGTTGGTTAATTATTTCAGACCAAAGTCGTTGATTGAAGTGGGGATTGGTAATGGGGCATCCATAGGATATATGCGGGCTGCGTGTCATACTATGGACTCCGTCACCTTGAAAGGCAGGGATTGGGCAAAGACTTCCCGGCAACTGGAGGAGAAACTGGCGGAGGTGCATACATTAGATTGTCTGCATATAGGGCATACTCCTTTTTATAAAGAAGTTTTTGAACTGGTACTTCCTTATGCCGGACCTCGTAGTTGCTTTATTGTCGGAGGAATTCATGAATCGAAGGAAAAACGGAAATGGTGGGAGCAAATTGTAGCCAGTGAGTCGACGGGTATCACTTTTGATTTGTATGACATAGGGTTGGTCTTTTTTGATAAAGCGAGATATAAACAGCATTATATTGTAAATTTTTTATAACCGGAACCATGAAGAAAAGCATGATATACACCAAAACAGGTGATAAGGGAACCACATCATTGGTAGGTGGTACCCGGGTGCCGAAAACGCATATACGGCTTGAAGCCTATGGCACAGTGGATGAATTGAACTCCTATTTGGGATTGTTGCAAACGTATTTGACGGATGAGGAGGATAAACAAATCATTTTTCGTATACAAAATAAATTATTCTCTGTCGGTTCGTATCTGGCAACGGATCAGACACAGACCAAGTTGCGTATGGAAAGTCGTATAGAGGATGAAGACATCCGGATGTTGGAGCAGGCAATTGACGTAATTGACAATGAACTTCCTCCTTTGAATGCTTTTATTCTGCCGGGGGTGACCGTGGAGCAGCCGTTGGGCACATTTGCCGGACGGTGTGTCGCCGTGCCGAGCGACGTATTCTTGCATTGGCTGAAGAATGTGACATAGATGCCCGTGTAACAGCATTTGTCAACCGTTTATCTGATTATTTATTCATTTTGACCCGAAAGTTAAATCATTTAACTAAAACGGATGAAAATTTTTTGGGATAAAAGTTGCAAATGAAATAATTTATTATACTTTTGCGGCTAATTAGAGAACGAAAGAAAAGTATTTACTTAAAAAATAAGAAAACTATGTACTGGACATTAGAATTGGCCTCGAAGTTAGAGGATGCTCCCTGGCCTGCTACAAAGGATGAGTTGATTGACTATGCAATGCGTTCGGGCGCTCCGTTGGAAGTAATCGAAAACTTGCAAGAGATGGAAGATGAAGGCGAAATCTATGAAAGTATAGAAGATATTTGGCCGGATTATCCGAGCAAAGAGGATTTCTTTTTTAATGAGGAAGAATATTAGAAAGAGAACATGGCGGACAGAATAAAAAATTCTGTCCGTTTTTTGTTTGATATTTCTTCTTGGAAGGGGGGATTGGAAAGCGTAATGTAACTTTCCTGGGAGATTGAACATTATACATGGAAAAAGTGTTTATCTTTGTGGCGTAAACTAAAAATAGACAAACATGAAAAAGATTATTAGTGTATTAATGGTAGCTGTATGTTTGATGATGGCTGCTCCTGCTCAGGCTCAGTTGCACTTTGGAGTAAAAGGTGGTTTGAATATTTCAAAATTGAGTTTTTCAAAGGATGCTTTTAAAGGGGATAATAAGACTGGTTTTTTTGTGGGTCCGATGGCTGAATTCACCCTGCCTATTATCGGGATAGGGGCAGATGTTGCCGCTTTATATTCTCAGACAGACTTAGGGGTCGATGGAGAGAAAACAATGAAGTTAAAGACATTTGCAGTTCCTGTGAATTTGAAATGGTCCTTTGGCCTTGGTAGCATGTTGGGTGCTTATATTGCTGCAGGTCCCCAGTTTGATTTTAATATTGGCAATAAAATATGGACGCGTGAATTGTCATTGAAAAAATCTACAACCAGTTTCAATGTAGGAGCAGGTCTTAAATTGATACGTCATTTACAGTTAGGGGTTAATTATAATTTTGCTCTGAGCAAGACTGGTACTTATGAATATTATACAGAGGGTGAATCGGGTGATGGACACCATTCTGTTAATATAAAGAACAACACTTGGCAAGTTTCTTTGGCATACTTGTTCTAGACAACCTTATTTAATAAAAGATAAAAAGGAGGCATTCTTCACTGAATGCCTCCTTTTTTGTAATTTTGCACCATGAAAAAATTCGTAGATGTCATAGTTCCATTACCTATTGCCAACCAATACACTTATTCCCTTCCTCAGGAGATGGAAGAGATGGTACAGATTGGTTGTCGGGTGGTTGTTCCGTTTGGAAAGAAAAAGTTCTATACGGCAATAGTGACAAATGTACATTATGCGGCCCCGGAGGGGTATGAAACGAAGGATATAGCTGAAGTGCTGGATTCATCTCCGGTACTGTTACCGAAACAATATGAGTTCTGGCAATGGCTGGCGGAATATTATCTTTGTACATTAGGAGATGTGTACAAGGCGGCTATCCCTTCGGGTATGAAACTGGAAAGCGAAACGTTGGTGGAATATAATCCCGATTTTGAAGCCACTGCACCCTTACCGGAGAAAGAGCAGAAAATTCTGGATTTGTTGAGCCGGGATACAGAACAGTGTGTAACCCAGTTGGAAAAAAACAGTGGACTGAAAAATGTGTTGACTGTCATCAAGTCTTTGTTGGACAAAGAGGCCATCTTTGTCAAGGAGGAACTGAAACGTAATTACAAACCGCGTACTGAGGCAAGGGTGAGATTGGTGAACGGAGAAGCGGATGAGGCTTACTTACAACGGCTGTTCAATGAATTGTCACGTGCTCCTAAACAATTGATGATATTAATGAAGTATGTGGAATTGTCCGGTTGGGTAGCCAGAGGGTATGCTTTAAAGGAAGTAACAAAGAAAGAGCTGCTTGAAAAGTCTGGAGGGTCTGCGGCCGTTTTTAACGGATTGGTCGAAAAGAAAGTCTTTGAGGTCTATCATCAGGAGATAGGACGTTTGGATAAAGGAATTTCGGATACCGGTGATATTAATCCGCTGAATATTGCGCAGCAACAGGCTTATGGCAACATTCTTCAATGCTTCAGAGAGAAAAATGTGTGTCTTCTGCATGGCGTTACATCCAGTGGCAAGACGGAAATTTATATCCACCTCATTCAGGAGGTGCTGAAAACAGGAAAGCAGGTCTTATATTTGCTTCCGGAAATTGCACTGACCACTCAGATAACTGAGCGTTTGAAAAGGGTGTTCGGACATCGGCTGGGTATTTATCATTCCAAGTTTCCGGACGCTGAACGGGTGGAGATATGGCAGAAACAGTTGGGAGAGAAGAGCTATGATGTGATTCTCGGAGTTCGTTCCTCTATTTTTCTGCCTTTTCGTAACTTGGGGCTGGTCATCATAGATGAGGAACACGAGAATACGTATAAACAGCAAGACCCCGCCCCACGTTACCATGCCCGTAGCTCAGCCATCATGCTGGCCTCTATGTTCAAGGCGAAAGTGCTGCTGGGGACGGCTACTCCTGGTGTGGAAACTTACTTTAATGCTACCTCGGGAAAGTATGGCTTGGTAGAATTGAAAGAAAGATATAAAGATATCCGGCTTCCTCATATAGAACTGGTTGACATCAAGGAACTGGCGCATCAGAAGCGGATGCAGGGCCCTTTCTCACCGGCGCTGGTCAAGCAGATAAAAGAGGCATTGGAGTGTAAGGAGCAGGTTATCCTGTTTCAGAACCGTCGCGGTTTCGCTCCGATGATAGAATGTCATACCTGCGGCTGGGTTCCTAAATGCAAGAACTGTGATGTGAGTCTGACGTATCATAAGGGGCTGAACCAGCTGACTTGCCATTACTGCGGATATACCTATCAAGTTCCCCGTTCCTGCCCGGCGTGTGGCGGAGTGGAATTGATGCATCGCGGTTTCGGTACAGAGCGTATAGAAGATGATATAAAACTGATATTCCCCGAGGCGAAAGTCGCCCGGATGGATTTGGATACCACTCGTACCCGTACCGCATACGAGAAAATTATCGCGGATTTTGAACAGGGCAAGACGGACATCCTGATTGGTACGCAGATGGTGTCCAAAGGATTGGACTTTGATCATGTCAGTGTGGTGGGGATTCTGAATGCGGATACGATGTTGAACTTCCCGGATTTCCGGAGCTATGAGCGTGCTTTCCAACTGATGGCCCAAGTAGCAGGACGTGCCGGGCGTAAAAATAAGCAAGGACTGGTTATCCTTCAGACCAAATCGCCCGATTTACCCGTTATTCATCAAGTGATGCATAATGACTATGAGCAGTTATATTATGACCAATTGGCAGAACGGCAGATGTTCAAATATCCTCCTTATTATCGTTTGATTTATGTATATCTGAAACACCGCAAAGAGGATATTCTGGATTTGGCGGCGGATACCATGGCGGCACAGCTCCGTTCCGGATTGGGCGACAGGGTATTGGGTCCGGACAAACCGCCGGTGGCCCGTATCCAGACCTTATTTATAAAAAAAATGATTGTGAAAGTGGAGCAGAATGCTTCTATAAAGAAAGTGCGTGATTATCTGCTTGCCGTACAACGTGCCATATTGGAAGATGAACGTTTCCGTTCGTTGTTAGTATATTATGATGTAGATCCACAGTAACCGGTCCATGCACTGGACGATAATAGAAAAGATAAACGAAAATAAAGATGAAGATAGAATTAGACGTACATACCCATACCATTGCCAGCGGGCATGCATTCAGTACTTTACAAGAAATGGCGCAAGCTGCCGCCGATAAGGGATTGAAGGTTTTAGGGATAACGGAACATTCGCCCGGTGTTCCCGGTACTTGCCATCCTATTTATTTTAGAAACTTGCATGTGGTTCCCCGCCGGATGTATGGGGTGGAGCTGTTGTTGGGGGCTGAGATTAATATTCTGGATGGTAAAGGAAACCTCGATTTGGACGAGGATTATATGAAGATGCTTGATATCCGTATTGCGGGTATCCACTCTTTATGTTATGAATATGGAACGATAGAAGAAAACACCCATGGAATGGTACAGGTTATCAGCAATCCTTTTATTCATATTATCAGTCACCCCGGAGACGGTACGGCGGCGTTACATTTTGAACCGATGGTATTGGCAGCCAAAGAACACCATACTTTATTGGAAATAAATAACAGTTCTTTAAAACCCACCCGTAACAAACCCAATGCCCGTGAGAACAACCTCACCATTCTCCGTTTATGCAAGAAATATGAAGTTCCGGTCATTTTGGGAAGTGACGCGCATATTTCGTTTGATATAGCCCGTTACGATAATTTGTATGAATTGTTGCAGCTTACCGGGTTTCCTGAAGAGCTGATCATGAACCGTGATGTGAAATCATTTAAAGAATACCTTCATTTGTAGATTATATATGAAAAGAATACTTTTTGTCTGCCTCGGTAACATTTGCAGGTCTTCTTCGGCAGAAGAAGTGATGCGTACTCTCATAAAGAAAAAAGGACTGGAACACGAGATAGAGGTGGATTCTGCCGGAATCCTGAGTTATCATAGAGGGGAATTGCCCGACAGCCGTATGCGGATGCATGCTTCCCGCCGCGGTTACAATCTGACCCATCGTTCCCGTCCTGTCTGTACGGAGGATTTCTATCATTTTGATATGATCATCGGCATGGACGACCGTAATATAGAGGACCTGATGGAGCGTGCTCCCGATCTGGAAACGGAAAAGAAAATCCATCGCATGACGGATTATTGCCGCACCAAAGTGGCAGACTATGTTCCCGACCCTTACTATGGCGGTGCGCAAGGGTTCGAGAACGTGCTTGATATACTGGAAGATGCTTGTGCAGGATTGCTTACTTCCTTAGTTCCGGGTAACTGATTCGGGTGTGATACATCGTTTTCAGCTTTTCTTTAAACAGTGCTTTGACTGTTGCTATATCCTTGAACGTAATAGGGCATTCTTTGAAATACCCCTCAGATACCTGTGTGTCAATAATCTTATCTACCAGTGTGCTGATGCTTTCTTCCGTGTACTCCGGCAGGCTGCGTGAAGCCGCTTCTACAGAGTCGGCCATCATCAGGACGGCCTGTTCCTTGGTGAACGGGTTCGGACCGGGGTAGCGGAACTTTTCCTGATCCACTTCTTCGTCAGGATGTTCGTTTTTATATGAAATGTAGAAATACTTCGTCAGTCCCCGTCCATGATGGGTACTGATAAAGTCTTTGATCACTTTGGGCAGATTATGCTTTTCCGCCAGTTTCAGTCCGTCGGTGATATGACTGATGATAACCTGGGCGCTTTGTTCATAACTTAAACTCTTGTGCGGGTTGACTCCCGACTGGTTTTCTGTGAAAAAAGCCGGATTCACCATTTTACCGATGTCATGATATAATGCTCCCGTACGCACCAGCTGGCTTTTACCTCCAATCTTGTTTGCTGCCGCAGCAGCCAGGTTTGCCATCTGCAATGAGTGTTGGAAAGTGCCCGGAGCTACTTCGGACATTTCCCGAAGCAAGCTATTGTTGATATTTGACAGTTCCACCAAAGTCACATCTGAAGTAAAACCGAATATTTTCTCCAAAAGGAACAGTAACGGATAAGCGAACAGCAGTAAGATACCGTTGATCATAAAATAGATGTACATGCGCGTATTCAGCTTGGTCAAATCATCTTCATGAATCAGCTCGAAAGCAAAATATAATAAAGCGTAACTGATAAATACAACCAAAGCCGTCCGTAACAATTGCGACCGTTGGGACAATTCTCTCAAACTATAGATCGCCACCATTCCTGCCACTACCTGTAACAAGATAAACTCATGTGGAAAACGTAAAGTGATGGAGCAAAGCAAAATGATAGTGACATGTGCCATGAATGCCGTTCTTGAGTCAAGGAAAACACGGACTATAATCGGAATCATGGCAAATGGAACCACGTAAATACTTGACAAGTTCTGTTCCACCATAATGGAAGACAGGACGGGGAAGAACACAATCAGTGCAAATAGCAGGGTAAGTGTTCCTTTCCGTTCATAATAATCTGCCCGGAACAACTCCAGATAGGCCATGAAGCAGAACAGGAAGATTCCTACATATAATATTTGTCCGGCCAATGTCAGTCTTTTCTCTTGTACCGAGTCGCTACGTTTTTCCCATTCCTTGCGTAAGGATTCCAATATGTTGTAAGTCTGCTCATCAACAATTTCTCCACGGTCAATAATCTTTTGTCCGTTCAGCACAAAGCCGTTTGCCCATGAAATATTAGAGAGCAGGTCTTTTTGCGCCGCCTCGGACTTTTCTTCATCATAAACCAGATTAGGTGTAATGTAATCATTCAGATTACATTGTTGTAATATCTTCTTTTTGTAGTGGGTGGTATCCGCATTCAGCAAATATTCATAGGCTTCCTTCACGGTGTACAATTGGTCGATAAAACGGCTTGTCGCTACATTCTTGTCTACCAGCCGTATGGCAATGATACTGTCTTCCTCCATACGCTTCAAGTCATTTCCGGCAATGATTCCGTCCTCATACAGTGCCTTTAATGTGCGTTCAATATAACGCACATAGTCCGTGCCCGGCAGTGAATGGCGTAAGGTCTTGTTGTAATCCTCCCTTAATTTGGAAAGGACATTTTTTTCGGCTTCCTTGTCTATCTGGAAATAAGGTTGATAGTCTGCCAGGATGCTGTCCTGTTCCTTTTGTACTTGTATGTCGTTTTTGTAAATCGGAAAATCAAATGATGCCTGTAACAGTCCGTATTTCCAAGGCTTGTTTATATCAAATTGATAGTTGAACTTTCCTTCATTGGGTAAAAAGTAGACTATCACTGATACTGTGGCAATGAAAATAAGGCTTTTATAAATCAAATTTTTATATGAAAACCGTTGGTTGGTCTTGAAACTTCTCATAATCGTATATTTTTGCGCGCAAAATACGAAAAAATCGGGAAATTTAGATTAATTTTGCGGCGTATTTTATATAAAACAACAATGTCAGAAAGAAAAGTAAGAGTTCGTTTTGCTCCGAGCCCGACGGGAGCGTTGCATATCGGCGGTGTGCGCACAGCCTTGTATAACTATCTGTTTGCTCGCCAGCATGGTGGAGATTTAATTTTCCGTATAGAAGATACCGACTCAAATCGCTTTGTTCCGGGTGCGGAAGAATATATCATTGAGTCGTTTAAGTGGTTGGGGATAAACTTCGACGAAGGAGTCAGCTTTGGTGGTAACTACGGCCCCTACCGTCAGTCTGAACGTCGTGATATTTATAAGAAATATGTACAGGTGTTGCTTGACAGCGGTAAGGCGTATATTGCTTTCGATACTCCGGCGGAGTTGGACGCCAAACGTCAGGAAATCTCTAATTTCCAGTACGATGCTTCTACCCGTATGTCTATGCGTAACTCTTTGACTCTGCCGAAAGAAGAAGTGGATGCACTGATTGCCGATGGGAAGCAATATGTGGTACGTTTCAAGATTGAACCGAATGAAGATGTACACGTACATGATATTATCCGTGGCGAGGTAGTGATCAATTCTTCCATTTTGGATGATAAAGTTTTATATAAATCGGCGGATGAACTGCCTACTTATCATTTGGCAAACATTGTGGACGACCATTTGATGGAAGTTTCCCATGTAATCCGTGGTGAGGAATGGTTGCCTTCCGCTCCGTTGCATGTCTTGCTGTACCGGGCTTTCGGCTGGGCGGATACCATGCCCGAGTTCGCACATCTTCCCTTGTTGTTGAAACCGGATGGTAACGGTAAACTGAGCAAGCGTGATGGTGACCGTCTTGGCTTCCCTGTTTTCCCGTTGGAATGGCACGACCCCAAGACCGGTGAGGTGTCTTCCGGTTATCGTGAGTCGGGTTACCTGCCCGAAGCTGTTATCAATTTCCTTGCCCTGTTGGGATGGAATCCGGGAAATGACCAGGAACTGATGTCCTTGGATGAACTGGTGAAGCTTTTTGACCTGCACCGTTGCAGCAAAGCCGGGGCAAAATTCGACTTTGAAAAAGGAAAATGGTTTAACCATGAATATATATTGAAGAAAAGCAATGAGGAAGTAGCCGGGCTTTTCATGCCGATCTTGAAAGAGCATGGCATTGAAGCTCCTATGGATAAAGTGGTGACCGTGGTAGGCTTGATGAAAGATCGTGTAAGTTTTATCAAGGATTTGTGGGAAACTTGCAAATTCTTCTTCGTCGCTCCTACGGAATATGATGAGAAGACCCGTAAAAAACGTTGGAAAGAGGACTCTCCCGAACGTATGCTGGAGTTGGCGGACGTATTGGAGGCCTTGGACGACTTCTCGCTGGAGAATCAGGAGGCTGTGGTCATGAAATGGATAGAAGATAAAGGTTATCACTTGGGTAATATAATGAATGCTTTCCGTTTAACCTTGGTAGGCGAAGGTAAAGGCCCGCATATGTTTGATATTTCAGCCGTTTTAGGGAAAGAAGAAACATTGCGACGCATTCGTCGGGCTGTGGAAGTGCTCAAGTAATAGCCGGTAGTTATGATTTATAACCTAGTCATCTATATTTATCTATTCGGGGTGAAGGTTGCCGGCCTGTTCAGCGCCAAGCCCGCCAAAATGGTGAAAGGACACCGGGAAGTATTTGATATCTTGCGTAACAAGATAGACAAAAATGCCCGTTATATTTGGTTTCATGCAGCTTCATTGGGGGAGTTCGAACAGGGACGCCCTTTGATAGAACGTATCCGTAAGGAGCATCCCGAATATAAAATATTGCAGACTTTCTTTTCTCCCTCAGGGTATGAAGTGAGAAAGAACTACCAGGGGGCAGACCTTGTCTGCTATCTGCCTTTCGACACTCCGCGTAATGTCCGTCGGTTTGTAGAATTGGCTAATCCCTGTATGGTGTTTTTTATCAAGTACGAATTTTGGCAGAATTACTTGAATGAGTTGCATAGGAGAGGTATTCCCACCTATAGCGTATCTTCCATTTTCCGTCCCAATCAGATTTTTTTCCGTTGGTATGGGAAGAGATATAGTGAGGTGCTGAGGACTTTTGCTCATTTGTTTGTACAAAACGAAGTTTCCAAAGAATTGCTGGCGACAATTGGCGTGACCGATGTGACAGTTGTGGGCGATACTCGTTTTGACCGCGTGCTGGATATCTGCCATCAAGCCAAGCAGCTTCCGCTGGTGGAGAAGTTCAAAGGTGATTCGTTGACTTTTGTTGCAGGCAGCTCATGGGGACCGGATGAGGATATTTTTATCAAGTATTTCAATGAGCATCCTGAGATGAAGCTGGTTATTGCTCCTCATGTGGTGAGCGACAGTCATTTGAAGGAGATTTTAGATAAGGTGAAACGTCCGTGCATCCGCTATACCGAGGCTACGGAAGAAAATGTGACACAGGCCGATTGTTTGATTATCGACTGTTACGGACTGCTGTCCTCCATTTACCGATATGGTGAGATTTCGTATATTGGGGGTGGCTTTGGAGTTGGAATTCATAATGTGCTGGAAGCGGCTGTATATGGTATTCCTGTGATATTCGGACCTAACAACAAGAAATTCCGCGAGGCGCAACATTTGTTGGAGCAGAAAGGCGGTTTTGAAGTAACCGGTTATGATGATTTTAAACGGTTGATGGACAAATTCCTGTCGGATGAGGCTTATTTGCAACAAGCAGGGAAAGCTGCCGGAAATTATGTGAACCATAATGCCGGAGCATTAGAAAAGATAATGAAAGATATCACTCTCTGAATGTTTCAAGGTGATTTGAGTATATGCAGGTTATAGAGAAGATTTGGCTCTATAACCTGTTTTTTTTCCTTCAAATCCTTCATTTTAAGCTAATTTATTGTTAATCAGTTGGCTATAATGAACCATTTTCACTTTATTTCCTTCATCCGGATATAAATCCTTCAGCCTGCTGAAATGAGGGCTTGTCCGGCTTTGGGGTCAGCAGAAATTTAGTGGGGATTTTATTTCATGCGATTGTTTGTGATACCCTGTACGAGCGTTCGTAATTTTATGTATGGTTTGTATGGCAGGCAAAAGTAAGGATGGGGATTGCATATATGCCCTCACTTTAGCATTTAGACTTGTTGCTATATACCATATATGTAGTCAGATGTATATCTTCCTGCCCATATGCTGTTTCGCTTTTTTAAAAGAAGGCTGTCTGGGGATTTTTCCTCCCTACGTAAGGAATGCGTAGCCTTGTAGTCAGCTTCATCCTTAAAAGATCTTATCCATATCTCTAACCCTTTCCCGCCGTATGGTTAAGGGTTTTCTTCCTGCCTGTTTTATCTCCGCAAGCCTTTGGAGTTAACTCCATAGTCTTGGGAGATAACTCCAAAGCTTATGGAGATAACTCCAAAGGCTATGGAGATAGAATACATCCGTATAAAAAGGTTTAATCAGGAGATAGAAAAGGTTTATGCAACAGGGCCCGATCTATTGTTATTTCCACAATAATCCCAAATGCTCCCGGACTTTTATAGTAGAACTTTTAAAAAAAGCTGGTTGGCGGTTTTCTCTTTGATGAAATAAAAAAAGTTAAAAGGATGAACTTTTCTTCTTTTAAAGCTAACATGAACTCTTTATAAGAGGAAATCTTCTGTTTTTCAGTTTGTTATGCTTCGCTTTTACATGAACCGATTTATATATCTCTTGATAAGAGATATATATTTTCTGTGCAAAAATAAGCAAAGTTTTGAGAACTAATACATTTTTGGCAAAAAAAATAGGAATTTATATAAAAAAATAGTTCTCTCATTTATTTATATTCTTCTTTATTTCGTTTCAACAGCTCTGTAATATGTTGATATAATGTGTGTTAATACCTTTTGTAGATCTCTTATCAAGAGATCTACAAAAATGTCGTTTTTAAGACCTTTTTATATATGGAATATATCTGGTCTTTGAAGCGGTATAATTAAATGAAAACAACATAAAGCAGATGGAATATCTATTTCTGAGACGTAAACGCACGACCGCTACTTCCGAGCGACAGAAGACTTTGCTTTTCAAGGCTGCCGAGCGGCAATGGAAAGAGGAGTTTGCCGGAAAGGAAACAGACATTCGCAAGGTGGATTGTAATATATATAAAGGTATATTGTACCAGCTTGAGATACGTCAGGTATTTCTTGACACCTCGCTTTCTCTGAAGAAACTGAGTGCACTGCTTGAAACAAACCAGACCTATCTGAGCAATGTGGTGAACAAATACTTCGGTTGTAATTTGAAGGAACTTGTGAACACGTATCGTGTGGAATATGCCAAAGAACTTCTCTGTTCCCGACGTTGTGCGCTGACTGAGCTGCCTTGCAGTTGTGGCTTTGCTTCGAAAAGTGCTTTCTACTCTGCTTTCAGCCGTATTGTCGGGGTATCACCTTTGTCATATCAGACTCAAGAAAGAAGGAGGCATCATTTGCAGGCAGTAAACTAGCTAAGCTATTAATAATGAACCAAATATGTATAACCAATTTTAGTTTTTTAAATTTATAAATTTAAAGTTTTTCTATTATGAACAAAAAGTTTTTAAGTGCAATCCTGTTCGGAGCCTTAATGGTGACCTCGACAGGAACATTTGTGTCTTGTAAGGACTATGATGATGACATTGACCGCATCGACAAGGAATTGAGCGAAGTCAAGGAAACCATTGCAAGTCTTGACTCGGCAATTAAGGCAGGTAAATTCGTTCAGTCATGTAATGAGGTTACCGGTGGATATGAACTGGTTTTCACTGACGGTTCCAAAATTACTATCAAGAATGGTACGAATGGAACAAATGGAGCAGCCGGTACTACTGTTATCCCTGAATTCCGTGTGGAAGGCAATTACTGGCAGGTCAGCACAGACAAAGGTGCTACTTGGGTGGATGTGAAAGATACCGAAGGTAACAAAGTTCCGGCCAGAGGTCAGGATGGTGAAGCTGCCGGTTCAAACGTGTCTTGGGTGACAGTGGATGGTGTGGAATACATCAAGATCGGTGACAAAGTTACTGATTTGAAGCAGAACAATGAATTTCCTAACATTGCTGTAGATGCTGAAAGCAAGACTGTAATCGTGACTATCGACGGACAGAACTATACTTTGCTGCAGGAAGGTTCTGCATTCAAAGGGTTGCAGACTGTAGTTTACAGAAAACAGGCTGTTGATGATGCCTATGATGTTTGTTATGCTTATAATGTGTATAATACAGATAATGAATTGTTTGCAGCTGTCCCTGCTTATGCTTCTTTCAAGGTTTATCCGGGTGATTTCTCATTGGACAATGCTAAATTCTCGTTCGTTGATACATACAAATTGAGTCGTAGTGTAGAACCGGCTTTGGTATATATGGATGGTTCGGCTACTTTAGCAAACGGAGTATTGAAACTTGCCATGATACCTAATGAAGGAATAAGTGAAGGAACAGTAGTTGCAACTTCTTTAGATGTAACTATGTATGGTCAATACACTTCTGCTTCTGATTACTTTACAGTAGGAAGAACAAATGTTACTACTGATAATATCAAGAACGCATTCACTTCCACTACCGTAACAGGTAACAATTATCCGAAGATTATTACTGAAGGATGGAATGCTTATGATGGATATGATTTTGGTAAATTCAACTATCAAGGTACTTACAATGTAAATGATTCTATTGATGTTTATATTCAAAGTGCTAAGGTTTGGGTAAAAGAAACAGGTATTGTTTATGAAAAGGCTTTCAGACTGTTGGATCAGAATGAAGAATACACTTTTAAGGGTCAAACTATCAAGACTCATCAAGGTATCTTTGAACTGAAAGATAATGTCTTGTCTGTGAAATCAACTAACCAAGCTTCTGCTATTGATGAATATGCAGCTATTGAAGTAACTACTACTGTTAAGGCTCAAGAAGAAGGAATTAAAGATTATGAGATAAAGAATGTAGTATTTATCAAAGCAGTTCGTCCTGCTGTTAATCCTAACTTCTCAACTGTTGCTTTGAAACCGTTGAACGCTACAGACAACTTCACATTTACTTACAATAGTGCAAAATCTCAAGTTATCACTTTGGATGTTCGTGACTTTGAAAATGCTATCGAAGGACGTGATGTTGTTTCATATAACAATACGGTGTATTCTACTTTTGTTCAATTGTATATACCTGAATATGACACAGCCAACAAGTTGGTAGGTTATACTAACAAGTCTAGTCAATGTTTCAATTCCTTCTGGAATGTACGAAATCAAGATGTAACTGAAGTTGCTAAATATTTTGAAGATAATGCCATTGTAAATGAAGCTGTTCTCTACTATAAGAATGGTGGAAATAATGCAGATAAAGATTCTTTATTCTTAATTTTGACACCAGGTGCTGGTCAGAAACAAATCAAGAAGGCTAATTTGTTGATGGGGTCAATCTATTCATATAATAACTATGATTGGAACAGTGACTATGATATGGTGATGACCGATGGTATCAACACTCCTTACGGTGTTTACAACAAGTATGAGAATAAACTGTTCAAGGTTACAATCAACGACTTCTCTGTAACTTATACATTCGATTGTCCGATTAAGGATCAGTATAAGAACCGCATTATCATGGGTGAATGGGTTAAGAGTGGAGCAAATTACACAGACTTCATTATGCAATCTCAGGTATTTGACGAAATGTATGATGTTGTTCCTGAAGATGCTATAGTGAAATTTGATATGGCTTCAAAGAACCAGAACGCTTATGTTCAGGAAATGATGAAGAGTGGTGATATCAAGTGGGCTACTACTAACCAGATTGTATTTACTCCACGTGTAGATTTGGCTAAGGTTGGCAAACTGAAAGTTGATATTTACGATATTACAGCAGGTGATACTGATTCTAAACGTGTACTCTTCGATACAGAAGAATGGACTGTGCAAACACCGATCTTGGCATTCTCTGATGTTGTTGACTTGAAGTATAACAATCCTGCATTAGCAACTGGTGAACAAATTAATCTCTTTGATTTGATTAATGGCTTGAAAGTTGCTGCTGACAAGAAGAAATGGACAGATTTGACTTTGAAAGATGCTGTTGGTAATAAGTTGGTAGTATATGATGGAGCCAATGATCTTGCTAAAGCAGAACCTATTGCAGCTACATTGTATCAGAAGGACTCTGAATCTACAGGTGTTAAAGTTGATATCTCTGAAGCAGACAAGGCTGAATACAGCTATGCTAACGGTATCCTTACTTGGAATGGCGAACCTACAGGTACTGTTTATGAGCATGATGTTCAATTCATCATCACTTATACTCACGACTGGGGTGTTGTAACCAAGACATTCAAGGTAACTGTAACAAGAAAAGTACAGTAAACATTCGGGCTAAGATAGAAAGTATAGTTTAAATTTGATATGCTTTCTTCTTGATAACTTCAAGCGAGGAGGGGATATGAATCTGATTACAGAAGAATATCCTCTCCTTTTTTATTATAAAAATATATTCTTGATATAATGACGAAATTAGTTCGATGCGGTATAAACTTTTATGCGGATGTAGATAATAAAAAAGCGGTAAATGATAGGGATGCCTTGCAGAACACTAAATTAATGGAACATTATACTCACCTTCTTGGTCAATTACAGTATGAAGGAGCTGGTATCTGGAGCCGTTTTAATATTATGTTCGGAATAAATGTTTCTTTATTCGGATTGGAAACCGTCTTGTTTAACTCTATATGTCAAACTTCTGAATATCTGACATTTATTATTGCATTTGGCGGATTGTCATTTTCAATATGGTCTATTTACGTAATGCAGAGATTATGGAGTTATCATGAGCACTGGAAGAATATGTTATGTGAAGCGGAAAAGGCTTTTCCGGATGAGTATGTGAAACTTTTCACAAAGATTCCTTCTAATTTGAAAAGAGAGAAAAAGTCTTGGGAGTTATGGCTGAAATCATACACCCAACCTTTTTTTGCCATATTGTCTCTTATTTGGTTGCTTATTATGGTGTTAAACCATGCTATTTATACTGATATGCTGAATAAGGAAAATATTATTCATCACGTGGGTGTGGTGAAAATACAACAGAATGAAAATTTAAACAATAATGAAGATGAAAAAGATGATGGATTCGACTACTGTGATTTATTACTACAACAGATAATAGAGTATTGTTGCAAAAAAGAGATGAGAACCCGGATATAGAGTACTCCGGATATTATTCTCTTGTTTCTGGCTACCTTGAGGAGGAGGAAACCCCTCTAGATGGCATTATCAGAGAACTGAAGGAAGAATTTGAACACAAGAAATCCCAAAAGGTGCATTTTAGTTCTATAACCTATTTGGGGTCTGAGTATAGAGCAGACTATGATAGATGGGAATATATTCATCATACTTATTTGATGGACGATGCAGCGGATATCCGTATTTTGGAAGGTGAATCTTTTGTCTTGCTGGATATGGATGAGTGTTTGAGATTGGAGAACCTTGCTCCTCATCATAAGTTGTTTTTATTAAAATATCGTGCCGGATTATGTAAAATTGACGTGCGTGAGCAATCAAAAAAAATGTTTGATGAAATAACTGTCAGGGATTTGATAAGAGTGGAATCCGTAGGAGATGTGAAAAATTATAGCTTGCTGGAGGCGGGAACTGGTTTTGTAATTGGCGAGGATACTACTTTGAGTGCTTCAATTCCAGCGGTGGAAGCCGCTAAATATATAGGATTCTTGCAATTCGTCCCAAAGGTTCTTAGAGGCAATCATTATCATTTTAGAAAGGTGGAATATATGCTTATTTTACAGGGGCGTATGCATGCCACTTTTCAGAAATATGATGATAGTGAGGCTGTAATAGAAGAGATTTGGGAAAAGGGGGATTTGGTACGGACTTTACCGGGGTGCGTCCATACATTAACAGCTTTAGGAGAGTCGAATGTGTTGACTATTGAGTTTTCTCCACAGCCTTATGTTGCGAGGGATGTGTTGATGAATGATAAAAAATAGCTTGAGTATGGGAACCATTGCAGTAACGGGGGCTACCGGTTATTTGGCTGAGAAATTGATAGAACGGTTGATTACCCAAGGACATACTATTCATGCGATAGCCAGGAATGAAGGAAAACTGATTGCTCTGAGGGAGAAATTTAAAAGCGTTCAAATCTTTCCATGCCCCGTTGAAGATTATCTTTTATTGAAAAAGGCATTGAATGGTTGTGATGGGATATTTCATTTGGCTGCGTTTAAAGATGTCATTTTGGCAAAAGAACATCCTCTGAAAGCTGTTCAGACTAATATTCTTGGTACGTTGAATCTTCTTAAAATAACTGTTGAGGAACAGAACATAAAATTTATTCTGGCAACAAGCACTGATAAAGCTGTTCAAGTTTCAGGAACGTATGGGGCTACTAAATTGCTTATGGAGAATCTTTTTGGGGATTTTGAGCAAATAAACGGATCAAATTGCGCTTATAGGATAGTTCGTTATGGAAATGTATTGCATTCTACAGGGTCTGTTTTGGTAAAATGGAAGTATGCATTAGAAAATAGGAAGGAGCTTATATTAACAGATCCTGAAGCTACCCGGTTTTTTATTACGTGGGAACAGGCAATAGATGTTATTTTTTCCTGTTTAAATGACGCTCAAAGTGCGGAACCGTTTTATCCGCCTAATATGAAATCGATAAGCTTAGGAATTTTATTGGAACTCACAATAAGAAAGTATGCTAAAACTGTTCCTGACATCAGAGTTATCGGTTTACAAAAAGGGGAAAATAAGCACGAATGTATCACGGCAGACTTAAGCAGTGAATATGCTGAAAGATGGAATAATGAGGAATTATTAAACCTTATCTAGAAAATACTATGAATGATAGATAGTTAAATCTTTCTTTTAAGACGGGGAATTGCAGTATATTGATTACTTTTGTCCTGTATCATAACTTATTAAACCTCGGATAGATATGGGAACAGAAGGCATACAGGATAAATACATCAACCCTTATGCCGATTTCGGCTTCAAGTTGCTTTTCGGCACGGCAATGAACAAGGAACTTTTCGAGGCTGCCGAGATAGCTAAGTTCAATCCTAAGGAATTAGGCGAGTATTGGGAAAGTTTGAAGAATTTCCGCGACTGGTACAGCGTGATGTCCACCCAGTTGAAAAAAGGGCGTGAGGAAGGTCTTAAAGAGGGTATTGAAAAAGGTCTTAAAGAAGGTCTTGAGCAAGGTCGTAAGGAAGAATGCTTCAAGAATGCAAAAAAAATGAAACAGGCCGGTATTGCATTTGATGTAATTGCACAGGTTACCGGTCTGTCTATAGGGGAAATAGCGTCTTTGTAAGTCGTTTACAGCACCAGTCCGTCCAGCATCTCGATATAAAGCCTTATTGCTTCCTCAATTTCCGAAACCATGATATATTCATCAGCCGTATGTGAACGGGAGGACTTTCCCGGACCGATTTTGACAGACGGGAACTTCATCAACGCCTGATCGGACAAAGTAGGAGAGCCGAAAGGTACACGTCCTAGTTTTACCGCGCGTTTCACAAAGGGATGCTCGGCACTGATATGAGATGAGTTCAAGCGGAAAGAACGGGCTTTCGCCTCGCTTTTTAGACGGGCGCTTATTTCTTTGAATAGTTCTTCGTTAGAGTAACATTCATTACTGCGGATATCCACAACGAAAGTACAAGTATCGGGGATGACATTATGCTGCGTGCCGGCATTTATTTGTGTCACGCTCATTTTGACGGGGCCTAGCAGGGAGGATTCCTTCGGGAATTTATAATCACGGAACCACTGAATGTCTTCCAGTACTTTGTAAATAGCATTCACTCCTTCATTGCGTGCGGCATGTCCGGCTTTTCCGTATGCGGTAACATCCAGCACCATCAATCCCTTTTCGGCAATGGCAGGCTGCATTTCTGTCGGTTCACCCACTATGCCCAAGGTGATGGGAGGTAGTTGGGGCAATACGCTTTCTATTCCGTTTTTTCCGGAAACTTCTTCTTCACATGAGGCAAGAAAGATCAGATTGTATGCCTGCTCGGTTGTAGAGAGATGGCGGTACACCTGAAATAAGGATACTACACTGGCGCCGGCGTCATTACTTCCCAAACCGTAAATCTTTCCGTTTTCGGCTTTCGGAGTGAAAGGATGTTTCCGCCATCCGTTTACCGGTTTTACGGTATCGATGTGGGAATTTAGTAAAATAGTCGGTTTGTTGAGGTCGAACATCGGACTGATACACCAAATGTTGTTGCCCGAACGACCGGTCATGATACCTGTTTCTTCAATATAGTTCTGCAGAAAGTCGGCGGCAGCTTCTTCTTCCCGGCTCAATGAGGGGATACCGATTAACGAATTCAGCAATGTGGTTGCTTCGGAAGTGTAATATTCTATATCAATCATCTTGATTTTAATAATTTAATGTGTTGCAAAGATACTATTTTTGCGTGGTAAACGGTGATGAAAAAAGTAGGTAATTAAGTTAGATATGCAACTAAAACTTTCGGCTGATTTCTTCTAACTCTTTGACTGGTTGGGAAAATTAATGCCTGTTTATAGAGGATAATTCCAAATTAAACGATAACTTTGCCGATGAATTAAAAATAAATTTTTGGAATGAGTAGTTCTTTCTTATCTGTCCTGATACAACGTCAGGCAGGGAAATATGGTGATCGTGTAGCGTTGCGTTACCGCGATTATAAAACAGAAACATGGATTCCGGTTTCTTGGAACCAGTTTGCCGCAACTGTAAAAACAGTTTCGAATGCATTGATAGAATTAGGTATAGGCATACAGGAAAATATAGCAGTTTTTTCTCAAAATAAACCGGAATGTCTGTATGTGGACTTTGGAGCTTTTGGGGTACGGGCTGTTACTGTACCATTTTATGCTACCAGTTCCGAGGCGCAGGTACATTATATGGTAGGTGATGCCGAAATACGTTATATCTTTGTAGGTGAACAGTTGCAATATGATGTGGCATTCCGGGTTATGCAACTGGGAAGCCAACTGAAACAGATTATAATTTTCGACAAGGAGGTAAAACGTGATGAGAGGGACCAGACTTCCATTTATTTTGATGACTTTCTGAAATTGGGCGAGGCGCATCCGCATCAAGCTGAGGTAGACAAGCGTACTTCAGAGTCGGGTAATGGTGATCTTGCCAATATTCTTTATACCAGTGGAACAACCGGAGACAGCAAGGGGGTGATGTTGCATCATTCTTGCTATGAGGCGGCCATTCCGGCACATGATGAACGTTTCCCTCAATTGGGTGATCAGGATGTGATTATGAATTTCCTTCCTTTTACTCATGTGTTTGAGCGTGCATGGACTTGCTGGTGTCTTTCGATGGGGTGTACTTTGTCTATCAACTTGCGTCCTGCTGATATCCAGAAGACAATAAAGGAGATCCGTCCTACGGCTATGTGCAGTGTTCCCCGTTTCTGGGAGAAAGTGTATGCCGGTGTGCAAGAAAAAATCAATGAGACAACCGGATTGAAAAAGAAGTTGATGCTGGATGCTATTAAAGTGGGACGTGAACATAATTTGGAATATGTGTACAAAGGGCTGACTCCTCCGCCTGTATTGCACATGAAATATAAATTTTATGAGAAAACGATCTATAGCTTGTTGAAAAAGACTATTGGCATTGAAAACGGGCGTTTCTTCCCTACTGCCGGTGCGGCTATTCCGCCGGCTGTACAGGAGTTTGTTTTGTCGGTGGGAATTAATATGGTAGCCGGTTATGGATTGACGGAATCTACTGCAACGGTTGCTTGTGAGAATGATAATGACCATGTGGTTGGTTCGGTGGGGCGTATCATGCCTCATGTGCAGGTCAGAATAGGGGAGAATAACGAAATAATGCTACGTGGTGAGGGAATCACTCATGGCTATTATAAAAAGGAAGCTGCTACGAAAGCGGCGTTTACTGAAGACGGATGGTTCCATACCGGTGATGCGGGTTATATAAAAGATGGGCATTTGTTCCTTACAGAGCGTATCAAGGACTTGTTTAAAACTTCAAACGGGAAGTATATCGCTCCTCAAGCCATTGAAGCCAAATTGGTGGTAGACCGTTATATCGATCAGATTTCTATTATTGCCGATGAACGTAAATTTGTTTCTGCTTTGATAATTCCTGAATATAAACTGGTGAAAGAGTATGCCGCAAAAAAAGGTATTCGCTATGAAAGTATGGAGGAACTGTTGCAGAAACCGGAAATTATCGATTTGTTTAAAGAGCGGATTGATACACTGCAGCAGCAGTTTGCACATTATGAACAGATCAAGAGGTTTACCTTGTTGCCCCATCCTTTCAGTATGGAACGTGGTGAGCTGACCAATACGTTGAAAATAAAACGTAATGTGCTGAACAAGAACTATGCTGCCGAAATAGAAAAGATGTACGAAGAATAATGGGAAAATGAATAGATTTCCACTATCTTTGCACCCTGAAATGCAAAAATTCTCAAGATGATAACAATAGAGCAACTGAAAGACGTAAAAGAACGTACTGCGGCACTTGAAAGATATCTGGACATAGAAAATAAACTGGTTCAGGTGGAAGAAGAACAACTGCGTACGCAGGCGCCCGGTTTTTGGGATGATGCCAAGAAAGCAGAAGCACAAATGAGGAAGGTGAAAGATCTGCAAAAATGGATCGACGGTTACCGTGAGGTAAAGACGATGGCAGATGAACTGGAATTGGCTTTTGACTTTTGTAAAGATGATTTGGTTACCGAAGAAGAAGTGGATGCAGCGTATCAAAAGGCTGTCACTGCGGTGGAGGCATTGGAACTGAAGAATATGCTTCGCCAGGAGGCCGACCAAATGGATTGTGTATTGAAAATTAATTGCGGTGCCGGTGGTACTGAAAGTCAGGATTGGGCTTCCATGCTGATGCGTATGTATATGCGTTGGGCGGAAACCAATGGCTATAAAGTGAGCGTGGCTAACCTTCAGGATGGGGATGAGGCCGGAATCAAGACGGTGACTATGAATATTGAGGGCAGTTTTGCATATGGTTATCTGAAAGGTGAGAATGGAGTCCACCGCTTGGTGCGCGTGTCTCCTTATAATGCTCAGGGGAAACGGATGACTTCTTTTGCTTCTGTGTTTGTAACGCCGTTGGTGGATGATAGTATTGAAGTGACAATTGAACCTGCCCGTATGTCTTGGGATACTTTCCGTTCGGGAGGGGCCGGCGGACAGAATGTGAACAAGGTGGAATCAGGAGTACGTCTGCGTTATCAATATAAAGATCCGTATACCGGTGAGGAAGAGGAAATCTTGATTGAGAATACTGAAACCCGTGACCAGCCGAAGAATAAGGAAAATGCGATGAGACAGTTGCGTTCAATTTTATATGATAAGGAATTGCAGCACCGCATGGAAGAACAGGCCAAGGTGGAGGCAGGCAAGAAGAAGATTGAATGGGGATCACAGATACGCAGTTATGTCTTTGATGACCGTCGTGTGAAGGATCATCGTACTAATTTTCAAACTTCGGATGTGAACGGAGTGATGGATGGAAAGATTGATGGCTTTATCAAGGCATACTTGATGGAGTTTTCCGGTTCGGAGAATTAGTAAATTCTTCGTAATTTATTTGTTTTCTTCTAGAAACTTTGTACTTTTGGGATATTCAAAAGAGATGGTTTAATCTTAAAAATGAAATACTTATGGGAAAGAATAAGAAAGCTGCTTATAGTAAGCGGGAAGAAGAGAAAGCAAATAGGATTGTAAAAGGTCTGTTCATCGGATTAATTGTATTAGCCCTTGTTATTATGGTAGGCTATGCCATGTATGGATAAAAACGGAAAATAAATAGTGAAGTCCTGCTGAGGTTATTCTCTGCGGGGCTTTTTTATATATTAAAACGCTATGGGACAAGAAATAGAACGAAAATTTTTAGTAAAGGACGACAGTTATAAACTAGAGGCTTATGCACATAGTCATATTGTGCAAGGTTATATCTGTAGTGCTCGTGGAAGAACTGTCCGGGTGCGTATTCGGGATAATAAAGGGTATCTTACTATCAAAGGGGCTTCCAATGACTCCGGTACAAGTCGTTATGAGTGGGAGAAGGAGATCAGTTTGCAAGAGGCCGAAGAGTTGATGAAACTGTGTGAGCCTGGGGTGATTGATAAAATCCGGTATTTGGTGAAAAGTGGAGAGCATATCTTTGAAGTGGATGAGTTTTATGGTGAGAATGAAGGCTTGACTGTAGCGGAAGTGGAATTGAATAGTGAGGACGAATTGTTCAAAAAGCCCCATTTCATCGAAAAAGAGGTAACGGGAGATATTCGTTATTATAATTCTTTTTTGATGAAGAATCCTTATACTCGCTGGTAGATAATATATAGGCTTCTTTAACGTCTGAAAATAAACTACTTGCTATCGTTTACCTACCTTTGCAACAAACACAAACTCATTATTGATATATGAAACACAACATTTTATGGGGCATTATCTTGCTTGTGGCAAGTTTGTCATTTACGGCGAAGGCGCAAAAGGCTGTCCAAGGCCAGTTCTCAGTCAAGGGAGTCTTATTAGATTCTTTGTCTAATGAAGGGGAACCGTATTCTACAATCCGTATTTCATTGAAGAACAATCCTGCAAAGCCGGTGAAACTGGCTGTGACAGGAGCGGACGGCAGGTTTGACGAACGGCTTGCCGTGCCGGGGACTTATCTCATTCATTTTACTTCTGTAGGAAAGTCTCCTGTACAGAAGGAGTTTTCGATATCGGCAAATCGTAGGAATGTTGATTTGGGTAAGATTCTGATAGCAGAAGCGACTGAAATGTTGAAAGGAGTGGAGGTGGTAGCGCAGAAACCTTTGGTAAAGGCGGAAATAGACAAAGTGACGTATAGTATAGAGGATGATCCGGATTCTAAAACTAATACGACTCTTGAAATGCTCCGTAAAGTTCCGCTGGTGACTGTAGATGGAGAGGATAAAATTCAAGTAAACGGTAGCAGTAAGTTTAAAGTGCATGTTAATGGCAAGCCGAATAACATGATGAGCAATAATCCTACCGAGGTATTGCGGAGTATGCCGGCCAATTCCATTAAATCTATAGAGGTTATCACCGAGCCTGGGGCTAAATATGACGCGGAAGGGGTGGCGGGCATCTTGAATATTATCACTGTAGGAGCAGGAATGGAAGGATATACGGTGACATTGAATGGTGGTGCAAGCAATATGCGTGTGTATGGTGGCGGTTATGGTACGGTGCAGTCGGGCAAGTTCACTGTTACCGGTAATTATTCTTATAACTACCAGGGATCTCAAAAGGGATTTGAAGATTCATATCGTGAGGATTTCACGTCTCAGGAAAATAAATTTTTGGAGTCGCATCGAAGAAGCAAGAGCTATGGCAATTTTCAATTTGGCAGTCTGGAAGGAAGTTATGAGATTGACACTTTGAATCTGATTAGTTTTTCTATGAATCTGATGACTGGCAATTTTACGAATAAGAGGATTGGAAATACCCAGATGACGAATCATGCCGGTAATCCGGTTTACGGTTACGGTTCTTTGGGAAATAATGAATCGGGCTTTGGCGAAGTGGGGGGCAACATGGATTATCAGCATTCGTTTAAAAAGAAAGGGGAACTTCTTACTTTCTCTTATCGTTTTAGCCATTCCCCCAATAACAGTGAAGCGAATACGGATTATGAGGATACGTTGAATGTTCCTTATCTTTTGCAAAACCAATATTTTAAAAATGATGCCAGCACACAAGAGCATACGGCTCAATTGGACTATACCAATCCGATAAATTCGATACACAGCATTGAAACTGGTATAAAGTATATTTTTCGTAGAAGTAAAAGTGATGGTAAATATTATCTGGCCGATAAAACCGGAGAATATAAGTATGATCAGGATATGAGTACGCAATATGATCATAAGCAGGATATTCTGGCTGCTTATTTGGGCTATCAGCTGAAGTACAAAAAACTCGGTGGAAAGGCGGGAATTCGCTATGAGCATACATTTATGGATGCGGATTATAAAAATAAGGATGAGAAGTTTGATGCTCAGTTTGATGATTTGGTTCCATCCTTGATGTTCTCTTACCAATTGGCTCCTACTCAAAGTTTGAGGGCATCTTATAATATGCGTATCAGCCGGCCGGGTATTTGGTTTTTGAATCCGTTTACTGACACCAGCAACCCTACTGCGATCAGTTACGGTAATCCTGATTTGGAAAGTGAAAAGGCCCATTCGCTTAGTGTTACTTTCGGTAGTTTCTCGCAGAAATTTAATGTAAATGTCAGTGCTAATTATTCTTTTGTCAATAATGGTATAGAGCAATACTCTTTTATAAAAGATGGTGTGATGAATTCTACCTATGATAATATAGGAAAAAGTAAGAATATTAATTTGTCTTTGTTCTTGAACTGGAATATGTCTCCTAAAACCCGCTTTAATATCAATGGACGGGGAGCTTATGTGGATTATAGAAGTTCAGGGCTTGATTTAAAGAATCATGGCTGGGAAGGAAATGTCTTCGGAAGCTTCCAGCAGACTCTGCCTTGGGATCTGCGTCTGAGTCTGAACGGAGGGGGTGGTACTCCGCATATCTCTTTGCAAGGTAAAAGTTCCTCTTTCTATTATTATGCGATAGGGCTCAGTCGTTCTTTCTTGAAGGAAAAGAGGCTGACTATATCTCTTAACTCGTCCAATTTATTTAATAAATATATTACTTTTAAGAATAACATCAATACTCCTACTTTCTGCTCTTCTACTGCTACCAGAATTCCGATGCGTTATTATGGATTTAATATCAGTTGGCGTTTTGGGGAGTTGAAGGCTCAGGTAAAAAAAGCTGCGCGAAGCATTAATAATGATGATTTGAAAAGTGGAGGAGGTAATGCTGGAACCGGTGGAGGGATACCGGCTAATTAAAAGTTAAAACGAAACCACCTGTTAACTGTTAATTTAGGGGGTAAAAACTGTTATTTGATAGTTTATACCCCCTTTGTTGTTAGTTTTTCTGTCGTGACTTTTGCGAGAAGTCGTTAATATTGCAGCAGAAAGCAAAAACAGAAAATAACAATTTAAAAATAGATTAATATGAAGACAGTCGACTTTACACAGCATTTACTAAGTATACAAACCGAATTATTTCGCTTTGCATTTAAATTGACAGCTGACAGAGAAGAGGCTAATGATTTGTTGCAGGAAACTTCACTTAAAGCTTTGGACAACGAAGAGAAGTTTACTCCAGATACGAATTTTAAAGGATGGATGTACACCATCATGCGTAATATATTTATAAATAATTATCGTAAAACAGTGCGTGATCAGACTTTCGTCGATCAGACAGATAACTTGTTCCATTTGAATCTTCCACAGGACTCAGGATTCGATTCTACAGAAGGTGCTTATGATTTGAAAGAGATACATCGTATCGTGAATGCGTTGCCTAAAGATTACCGTGTGCCGTTTGCTATGTATGTATCAGGATTTAAATATAGGGAAATTGCCGAAAAACTGGGACTTCCGTTGGGAACAGTGAAAAGCCGTATCTTTTTCACTCGTCAGAGGTTGCAGAATGATCTGAAAGATTTCCGTTAAGTTGACTCTCTATCTTTATTATATAACTTTGACTTTTATCATCACGCCGACTGTTCGCGAAGAATCGTCGGCGTTTCTTTTTAGGATTTACGCCATATAAGGGGGCGAAGTAAGTAATATCCTATTAAGGCGGCTAGTCCGACTCCAATGCTGTTTGCCAGAAAATCCAGCCAGTCACCGCTGCGGGTATCTGTGCAATAAGCTTGCATCAGTTCGATACACCCGCTCATAGCTACAGGAGCTATGATGCCTCCCCATATTACATGATTCCAATTGATAGCCTTATGATTCCTCAGGTATTCTATCCATAAAATGAAACAGAGTCCTCCATACATGCATATATGCACTACTTTGTCTATGTAGGGGATTTCTTCCACATCTGTTTTAGGAGGAGTGAAAAAGGAAAGATAAAAGATGATAGCTACAATGATCAAGGATACCGGATATTTTCTAAAATAATATAGCATACTTTAATTTTTTTGTGATTCGTCGCAAAAGTACGATTAATTTTATACTTTTGCAGGCTAACCAGTGTTGATTTATAATAATTTGATAGTTTTTTATGCAAAAAAGCGAAAGAGTAAATTTCGGAAGTAAGATTGGGGCTGTTCTGGCGGCGGCAGGTTCGGCTGTAGGACTTGGTAATATATGGAGGTTTCCCTATGAAACGGGAAATCATGGAGGTGCGGCATTTATCTTAGTATACTTGGCGTGTGTTTTTATGTTGGGAATGCCTATTATGATTGCCGAATTCACAGTAGGTCGTCATTCAAAAGCAAGTACGGGACGTGCTTATAAGGTTTTGGCACCCGGAACTCATTGGAAGTGGTTGGGATATTTGGGGGTTTTGGCCGGTTTTCTTATTCTAGGATATTATTCGGTAGTGGCAGGATGGACTTTGGAATATATATTGGAAGCGGGAATGAATGGTTTTGCAGATAAGAAGCCGGAAGATTTTGTGGTTGCTTTCCAGAGTTTTTCGAAGGACCCTGTTCGTCCGCTTATCTGGCTGGTCATCTTTTTATTGGCCACCCATTTTGTTATAGTAAAGGGAGTGAAAGATGGAATAGAGAAATCTTCGAAGGTGCTGATGCCTGTTTTGTTTATACTGATAGTAGTTTTGGTGGGGTGCTCATTGTCGCTTCCCAATGCGGAAAAAGGTTTGGAGTTTCTGCTGAAGCCTGATTTCAGTAAAGTGAACGGAGATGTTTTCTTAGGGGCTATGGGGCAGGCGTTCTTTTCCTTGAGTTTGGGAATGGGATGTCTTTCAACCTATGCTTCTTATTTTGGGAAAGAAACCAAACTGGGAAATACGGCTCTGAGTGTCGGTGTGATTGATACTTTTGTGGCTGTCTTGGCCGGATTGATTATTTTTCCGGCGGCCTTTTCTGTAGGTATCCAGCCGGATGCGGGACCATCATTAATTTTTATTACATTGCCTAATGTTTTTCAGCAAGCTTTTAGCGGTGTGCCGATATTAGCTTATATTTTCTCGGTGATGTTCTATGTCTTGTTGGCTTTGGCTGCATTGACTTCTACTATTTCTCTACATGAAGTGGTGACGGCTTTTCTGCACGAGGAATTCAATTTAACTCGTGGCCGTGCTGCTAGATTGGTCACTTTCGGGTGCATTATAATTGGAGTCATTTCTTCCTTGTCATTGGGAGTTATGCAGAATATACGCTGTTTGATAAGGGATTCTTTGACTTACTTGATTTTGTCACTGCAAAAATAATGCTTCCTTTGGGTGGCTTGCTGGTATGTATCTTTGTAGGATGGTATTTGAAACGTTCCGTTTCTTATGAAGAATTGACCAATGGGGGAAAACTGAAAGCAGGTCTTTTCAATTTTGTATATCTTCTTGTTGAGATACGTGGCACCTGTGGCTATCATTTTGATTTTTATCAATGAATTAGGGCTAATTTAGAATTGTAATGTGGAAAGACTTCTTCTATTTTTTCGAAAAGCGAACGCAGAGCTATACTTTTTTTTGTTGACTTTTGCTTTTCATATTTATGTGTATATGGGTTCTGTTTCCAGTAAAGGAAGAGTCTTTGGAACAAGATCAAGAGGGGATAGAAGAAATAAAAAACTTTCTGGCCGGAGTACATGAGATGGAGGAGAAGGAATCTCTGCGATATTCCTATGATAAGCCTAAAAGAAGAGAGGTGGTATTGGCTGCTTTTGATCCAAATTCAGCCGATTCCATCGAATTTTTGCAACGTGGATTGCCTCCTTTTATTGCACATACTATTTTGCAATACCGGAGAGCCGGCGGTAAATTCAGGACAGCGGATGATTTCTCTCGTGTTTATGGCTTGTCGTCCGAGAAATTTAATATGTTAAAACCTTATATCCAGATATCAGAGGCTTTTCGGCGGAAACAGGATACATTGCACTTTATCAAAAAGGCGGAGAAAGATACGTTGGCGGTTTATAAATATCCGGAAGGAACTTTAGTCGATTTGAATGAAGCGGACACTACCGAGTTGAAAAAGATTCCGGGAATAGGCAGTGGCATTGCACGCATGATTGTGGCTTACCGGAAACGTTTGGGAGGTTTTTATGATATGGCTCAATTGAAGGAAGTGAACTATGTAGATGAGGATATGTTGAGATGGTTTAAACTCGGAAATGCACCAATTCATCGGATAAATGCCAATAAGGCCGGGCTTGACAAACTTCGCTCTCATCCTTATATGAATTTTTATCAGGCAAAGGTGATTATAGAATATAGGAGGAAAAAGGGAAAATTAAAAAGTCTTTCCCAGTTATCCTTGTATGAGGAATTCACTGAGAAAGACTTGGAACGTTTGTCGCACTATCTTGCTTTCGATTAATTGTTGGGATAACCAGCAGCTTCTGCTATTTTTACCGGAATTTCGGTATTGTCGATGCGGCCTTGGAATAGTTGGGCGCCGGCTCCGATAGCGAATACGGGGACATAACCTCCTGAGTGCCCTCCACTGGTCCAACCTACTAGAGCGATGTCATCCAGAATTCTCTTGGCCTCAGCTGCCAAAGGTTCGTCTTGTTGATATTCACTTTTGGTTAAATCTATCTCTTTACCGCTAAATGATTCATCATATACTTTCTTCAGGGATGCTTCTTGCTTTTCATTCAATTGAATACTATCCCAAAATCCGAAATTATCCTTCAATGATTGCTTGATAACTTCCCAAGGTACTTGATTCTTGTATTTTTTTCTTAATTCGTTTACAATTTTAGTATATCCGCTTTCACTTACTTTTTGTGATTTTAAAGCTTGCAGGTTCAAAGTATACGGACCTTTTCCTAAAACGATTCCTCCGGTTTCGTGGTCGGCTGTTACTACAATCAGGGTTTCATCAGGATGTTGTTCATAGAATTCGTAAGCAACTTTTATGGCATTGTCCATATCCATCACTTCGTGGAATACGGTAGCGGCGTCGTTGCTTGTGGCAAGCCCAGTCTATTTTACCTCCTTCAACCATCAGGAAGAACCCTTTTGATAGATCTTTAGACAGGAAATTGATTCCGGCACGGGTGATTTCAGTTAAAGTCATATCGCCTTTTTTTCGATCGATAGCATAGGGGATAGCACTATTGTCTGTTGCTGTCGCAGGTTGTAAGAGAATCAGTTTGTCCGATTTTTTTTGGCTTTTTTGCTGATAGTCCTTGTAGCCACGGGCTATGGTATATCCGGCTTTGTCCACCAGTGTGTACAGACTTCTGAATTTGAACCGGCGGCTTTTTTCGTTGGTGGGATCTAAAAAGTCTGATCCTGCATAGAAATCGAAGTTGGCATCAATCAAATCCAGACCCACGTTGTAATAGCTGCTTCTTTGGTCCTTGGTGTGCGTAAAAAGCAGCCGGTGTGGCATGGTCTACGCTGACACTGGTACTGATACCTACACGGGCAACCTTTATTTTTTGGCCCAAGAAGCAACACTGTTAACTTTGGGTTTCCAGATCCTTTTTTCACACCTAATGCGCCATTTTTTTCGTTTTTGTTTCCCGTAGCAAGTGCTGTTCCTGCAGCGGCCGAATCTGTCACTCCGTTGGTTGCCGAGAAAGTAGTGGCTATGGTTGCATAAGGAAATTGGGTGAATATAACGGAGTCACACCAATTTTGCCTTCCAACTCTCCACGATACATCTCTGTTCCTAAAACTTGGTTAACACCCATTCCATCTCCGATGAAATAAAATACATACTTTGCTTGCTGTGCCTGTACAAAAAGAATGGACAGGAATACAAATACAATAATAAACGATAGTTTTTCATATTAATTGAGTTAATGACATTTTTTTCAGCCTAGCAAATATAGGGAAAAAAGACTTTTTATCGGTACTTCTTTCTTGAATAATTGAGATTTAATGGCCAAATACTTTTTTTGCAATAAGTTTGTAAATGAAATGTTTTTGGGGTGTAATATAAAAAATCTGTTTGGGAGTAGGGAATCCCGTGCTTTATACTATGCATCTGTTTGCTTTCGACATGGATATTGCATACAGATAATTGCTTTAATATTAGTGATTATTAATTATAAATCTTATATTTGTCTAATCTAGAGTCAGTAAATAAAGTATGGGAGAATTTATAAATGTATTAGTGTCAAAAGGGAAAAGCAATTTGATACCGGAAAAAGATAACCTGTATGGACAGTTTGTCGGTGAATGGGATTTTGAATGGGTTGATAACCAAGGTACAACAGGCGAAAGACATGTTCAGGGAGAGTGGATATTCGCTTGGGTGCTGGAAGGGACTGCAATTCAAGATGTGTTTATTTGCCCTTCGCGTAAGGCACGGATTAAAGATTATCAACCGGATGCAGCTTATGCGACTGCGGTACGTATGTATAATCCTAATACAGAGGCATGGGATATTTTATATACGGAATTAGGAGGGGCTACACAACTGGAAGGAAAAAGAGAAGGAAACAGGATTGTTCAGACGGAAATTAATGAGAAGAATATACAGTGGGTGTTTTCAGAAATTACAACGACTTCATTCCGTTGGCAACGTATGGTAAAACGTCCGGATGGTACTTGGGAAACTGAAGCTGAACTTTTTGCCGTTCGTCGATGATTAAGATGTATATTATATAAGTTTGAGAATATTGCAGCCTAAAATAGACTTGTTGTAGTAGAAGCTTAGAGGTGATTTGACGAGTTTATAAAGAAAGAATGTGTGAATGATAAACAACTTCAGAACCGCTTTCTTGCATTTAGCGGAGAAAATATTTTCAAACTAAATCCTGCTAGCTATACGCAGAAAAAGATGTGGGCAGGTATATGGAATCTTTGCGTAAGAATCTTTCTGCTTATACTCTTGATGATGCTCCCGAAGATGTTCGGGAACTCTATAAAGATGAATTCATCCAGCTTTATGCTTCAAGTATAAAGTGTTTTTTTAATATGCATCAAATTGGGATTTATATCGGGAAGGAGTAGTTTTGCTCCAAGACTTAATCAAATATGGAGGCAGGTCAGAAGTGGATAAAGTTACAATCGAGCGGAAAGCTCGTATACCTCGTCATCCAGTCTATATTGCCGTATTTTGCGTTTTGTGAGAAAATAAAAAATCCTGATCCCGGAAATCAGGATTTTACTGTCTTTTTTTCTTCAAAGTGGTGCCACCAGCAACCGAAAATCGGTTTGTATAGCACTATTTCTCAATAAGTTATATCTTTCCTACGATGTAAGTCCCTTGAATAAGGTTTTCACAGCTTTGCACCGTTCAACATCAGTTTGTATCTTGGGTACGCATTTCTGAATGCGAAGATAGTACATTTTCTGATATTAAATTCTTTAATTTAGATTTTTGTTAGTAAGTCGATGAAATTATTTATTTAGAATATCTATACATCTATCTAACATGACTTCATTGTCAATTATTACAATATGCAGTTTTTTTCTTGTCCTAGTGATTATTTGATATAACATTTGTCTTTGCGAATAATAAGTATTATCAGCAATTAAATCTCCTTGAGAATTATATTTAAAAGAGTCATCTATGACTATCACAACGTTGTCGAACTCTTGACCAACTACAGAATGTGCGCATTCTGTATCACCGGATAAGTATGCTTCATAATGGAAGGTTGAGCGTGTTCCCGGTGTGTAATTAGGCACTTTCCAGTTTTTCTTCGATAATTCTTGCAGCAATGATTTTGCAGAAAAATAATTTTTGCAATATGTAAGTTCAATGTTGGGATAGTCTATGTTGGATATATTCTTTTTGAGATTGAAAAGTTGTCTTATAAAATATGCAATTTCTTTATTTGTTCTAATTTTATCTGTTAGCTTATAGGGGGTACATGATAATTCTTTTTCAATCCTTTCTTTGGTATGGTAATTTTTCTCATTATCACGCAAGTATTGGTTTTCATCGTATGAGAATATGCATTTTTTATTGAAAGTGCGTACTTCCTCTATATATTTATCAAATTGATATGGATACATTCGTTGGGCTTCGTCAATTATAATTAAGTCAAAATCTGTCGTATTCGGAGCATATTTAGGCATATGTATGCTCCAACCATATTCTTCCATTAAGATTTTGTGACCACTATTTAGTGGAGCACAATGTAAAATAAGTACTTTTTCGCCTTTCCGAATGCTTTCTTTAGCTATATGATAAGTCAATAATGTTTTGCCTGTTCCTGCACTACCTGTTAAAGCTATGAATTTTGTTGTTGCGTCAGATAACTTTGTTCGGATTTCATTATATATTTGTTCTTGTTGAACTGTAAGAAAATATCCTTCTGCCATAAATTTTTCAGGAGAATTGAAAGGAGAAACTAAATAGTCGGATGGATTAAATAAATCATCAATATTGTTGAATGTTACTACTTCTTGAAGCAACAGCTTGTTGCACAACTCATTAAAAGTCGCTTCTTTTATTTCATTATTGCTATCTTTTCTTATGAGTTTGTAAAGCTTATTTTCATTTAAAATATAGGTATAAATATAAATTTCCTTATCCAAGAACTCGAGGTAGTATTTATTCTTTTGCTGTTGTTTGAATATCTTGTCTATTGAACTCTCCGTTTTTATTTCTATGT
>ENA-OPZZ01000263-OPZZ01000263.1-human-gut-metagenome-genome-assembly--contig:-NODE-263-length-42388-cov-16.523580_pt1 | contig 42388 bp, 36 predicted proteins | sample MGYA00242487_ERZ504511 | MGnify/ENA primary metagenome ERZ504511 (study PRJEB26092, sample SAMD00036241) | human gut metagenome | host: Homo sapiens | study: EMG produced TPA metagenomics assembly of... | reverse complement strand
CATTTTTTATTATAACTTTAATGTAAAGCCAAGACAATCAAGAAAAGACTTAACCCAACATAAGTCGCTGCTGCCAACCAACGTTGCCACGGTTTAAACATGTTTTTCTCCACAAGTGTCGGTAAAAAGATGGCACATAAGACACCACCAACAAGACCGCCAATATGACCAGCAATCCCAATACTTGGAGTAAATAAATTAAAAATCAGATTCACAATAATCAAAGCTTGATAATTTCTTCCAAGTTCTTTCAAATAAGGATTTCTTCCAAAATACCCTGCGACCATAATCGCCGCAAAAACACCAAAAAGCGACGTTGAAGCACCCGCAGCAATCACGTTTGGCGTAAAGAAAAGCGTAAAGATATTACCAACAATTCCTGATAGAACATACAAGGCTAAAAATTTGTGATGTCCCCAGATCTGCTCTGCTATTTGACCAACAAAATATAGCGTTAAAGCATTGAAAAAGAAATGCTCCCAACCGATATGGACAAATATCGGTGTCACTAAGCGCCACAATTGACTTGGAAATAAACTAACGTAAGCACCATACATCCCGCCAGTATTAAAAATAGCTTGGTTAGATGTGGCATTTCCAAAATAAATCACCTGCATGGCTATAAAAACCAAAGTCGTTAGAGCCAGCAAAAAAATCGTCACTGGACTTTCTTTAATAACGTTTTTCATCGACTAAATACCTCCATAACAGCGACATCATGACTGTCTGGCTGAAACTCTGCTTTCTGACACTCATAAATCGTACTGATCGTTTTGCCTTTATAATCCGCTAAGTACCTGTCATAATAGCCAGCTCCATATCCAATTCGAAAACCATCTGGGTTAAAACCAACACCTGGTACATGAATCAAATCAATTTTTGACTTATCCACAGCTTGATCACCAGCAGGTTCCCACAAACCAAATGAGGTTTTCACCAAGTTATCCACATCATAAAGACAAAAAATCATTTTGCCATGTGGATGAGTTTTTGGAACTAAAATAGTTTTGCCATCTTTTTGAGCTTGTTTAATCAACAATTCAGTATTGTACTCAAAATCAAAAGCTAAATAAGTTGCAATAGTATCCGCTTTTTGATAAGCAGAAGATGCTAGTAAATCATCTAATAAAGCCTTATCTTTCAAGGCTTTTTCTTTTCTATCTTGATATTTTAAATGAGTAATGATACTCTTTCGTAAGGCTACTTTTTCCATGCTTTTATGATAACACAAAACCGAGATTTTACTCAGCAAAAACCTTAAAATTTACTTTGAGGTTTTTTTAAGGTTTCTCAGATATACTATATCTATCCTAAATAGCGGTTCTCCCAAACCGCTGGGAATTGGCTCTTTTGGAGTTATTCCCTTTTCATAAATCTCCTGGACATGATTGAAAAATCATGTCCTTCCCTTTTTAAGCCGCTAGCTCCCAATAGCGGCTTTTTTTATTTTTCAAATACAAAAAAGGGAGCAAGACTAAAAACTTGCTACCTTTTTAATGACTTACTTTTTCTTTCAAGAAAGCTGAGACTTCACTAACCGCAAACGAAAGGGCTGCTTCATTTGGACTCATCTTAGGATGGTGAAGAGCGTAAGGTGTTTCAACGCCTAACCAGAACATCACTCCTGGAATTTTATTTAACAAATACCCAAAATCTTCTCCAGTCATAGCTGGTAAGCAGTCAATCAGATGTACAGCTTCGCGATTTCTGAAGAAGTCCATAGCCTCACGCGCCAATTCGGGATTATTTTCCACAGGGAGATAACCGCCCTGTTTCAAATTGACCTCTACTTCCATTCCAAAACTTGCTGCTACTCCTTTAGCAATCTCAGTTATACGTTTTTGAATTAAAAGGCTCATGTCTTGCGTCAAAGTACGAATAGTACCGTGCAGCTGCGCTGTTTCTGCAATGACATTATTCGTTGTCCCCGAATGAAATGACCCAAAAGTGACGACGCCACCTTGAATCGGGTCGACATTTCGACTGACAATTGTCTGAATTTGCGTGACAAAATACGACGCAGCAACCAAAGCATCATTTGCTTCATGTGGAAAAGCAGCATGTCCTCCTTCTCCTTTAAAAGTCACCAGCACTTCGCAAGTTCCTGCAAACAATGTTGAGGTATTGGTCGCAATATCACCAACCTTGAAATCAGGGCGAACATGAAGTCCATAAAATTCATCTGGTTTCCAATCACCAAAGGCATTATCTTGATACATGAGCATGCCGCCTGCTTCATTTTCCTCTGCTGGTTGGAAAAGAAAGAGTAAATTATTTTTAGGCTGTACTTGCACCAATTCATTAAGTAAACCAAGTGCAACGGTCATGTGCATGTCATGCCCGCAAGCATGCATACGCCCCTCATGCTGGCTAGCAAACGCCAACCCAGTTTCTTCTACAATAGGCAAAGCATCAATATCTGTTCGCCAACCAATCGTCTTTTCAGGAGCTAAGCCATTTAAAAAGACAAGAATCCCAGTTCGCCAAGTACGTTGCTCTACAAAACCTTTTCCAGCCGTAATTTCTGCAATACGCTCCAAAAGATAAGCTTGTGTTTTAAATTCTTCCAAACCAATTTCAGGAATCTGGTGCAAATCACGGCGGATATTAACTAAATCTAAAGTCATATTTTTTCCTTTATTTTTAAAAGCTTGAGAGAAGTTCTCAAGCCTTTACTTCCTTTATTACAAATTACGCAAAGCGTCTTCGAGTGCTGTTTTTTGTTGTGTTTTGGCATCAATTTCTTTGATGACACGCGCTGGAACACCTGCTACAACAACATTTTCAGGTACATCTTTGGTAACAATAGCTCCCGCAGCAACAACAGAACCATTACCGACTTGAACCCCTTCGATAACGACCGCATTAGCACCGACGAGGACGTTGTCTCCGATACGCACAGGGTCAGCTGAAGCTGGTTCAATTACACCTGCAAGAACAGCACCTGCACCGATATGGCTATTTTTACCAACAATGGCACGACCACCAAGAACAGCACCCATGTCAATCATTGTTCCTGCACCGATTTCAGCACCAATATTAATCACAGCTCCCATCATAACAACCGCATTGTCTTCGATTGTCACTTGGTCACGAATGATAGCCCCCGGTTCGATACGAGCGTTAATACAGCGTTTATCAAGCAATGGCACAGCTGAATTACGACCATCTTGTTCAACAACATAATCTTTATTTTCAGTCAAGTTTGCCAAAAGTGGCTCAATATCTTTCCAATCACCAAAAAGCACATTACCAAGCTTAATGACACTTTCTGGAACAGCTGCTGCTAATTCACCTTCAAATGTCACTTTAACATTTGTTTTTTTCTCAGCATTTCCGATAAATGCGATAATTTCTTGAGCCGTCATTTTTTGTGCAGTCATATTTAAGATACCAAGAGCGTTTTAAAGACCTAGGAGAATCCTGATACCAAGACTTTCCAAGCCAAACACCCTACTCCTTCCAATTCAAAATTAGTTAATTGTATATTATTATAACAAATATTCAGAAAATTTGGAAAGGAATTTTATTAAAAAATCACTCAGTAAAAAACTGAGTGATTAGGTATTATTAAAATACAATATAACTTTTATTCACCAGCTAATTCTGTAAATTATCCATCAATATCTTCTATGTCTTTAGCCATCTTTTGTCTAAAGTCTCCTCTATACTCATTCATTCCCGAAAAATCTTCTGAAATTTTTCCGTCCAATAAATCCTACAAATGTATCGACTAATTTATTTCCCATTGGTTTAAATGTCATATAAGTTAGACCCCCAGAAATCACTCCACCAATTACTGGAATTACTTTAGTAATTGATTTCCCGATACTTTGTTTCGTAATTTTAAATCCTATGATGCTACCTATTTTCTTAACAAGCCTTAACCAAGCAGTCTTGGTTAAGGCTTGTTGTGCTACTTTCTTCCCAAGATTTTTTCCGGCCGTTTTAGATACATTAGCAATTAAGGCAGATGAACCGCCTGCTCCAAACATAATACCTAGATAGGCAACAATACGAATTCGTGCTTCCTCTGGTAGTTGATTATAATCTCCGCTAAATAACTCTTCTTCACCAAATAAATAAGCTATTTGCTGTGACAAATTTAAAGCAAAGCCAAAATATTGAACCACATCTGCTCCTCCAGATGCCAAAGCAGTAACTGGAAAAGAGAAAACTCGCTCAATCACTTTTCTACGTTTTGAAAAATTAGGGAAAAGGATTTTCTTTTGCTTCATGTTCTTCCTGGCAGGTGTAATTAGATCAATTTCTTTTAATTCCAGCCTATCATGCAGTGACTGACCTAGATATCCCATATCTCCAAGGACTGTTGGTGTCCTAAATTGACTCAACACTTCCTCGGTCATTGAACTATCAGCCATTGAAGCAGGAGTAATTGTGTAGTCTATGGCATAGCCTGATTCACTGACTAAAGCATGACATTTATATCCATAGAAGTACTGTCCCTTTGTAGCATTGTAGCCAACATTTGCATAATCCCCAAGAACTTTGCTTCTGAAATTACGAATAGGCTGACACAAAGGAAGGGGGAAGCTGTCAATAATGGATACACTAATTTCTTCAACCTCTTTAAAGACGAGTGCTTGGCGAATGACTTGGATACTCGGTAAGAGGGCATTATAACGGCGGACAAAGCGAGAATATTCTAGGAAATTAGGAAATAAACTTTGAGCCAATTGGTGCTTAGCTTTAAGCGTTTCACTAAAATGCAGTACGCCCCATAGGTAACAAGCGATAACTAAGCAATCTGATGTTGCGAGATGGACGTTCTTTCGGTTTTGAACCTCAAGGGGAACCCTCGTTTGATAAAGCGTCTCAATGGTTGTCAGTAAATAAACAAAAACTTTTGGAAGTGTGCTATTATAAGTCATATAAGTCGTGCGCTTTCTAATGCTTAGTGGTTTAAGATTAGGATAGCACGACTTAGTTATTTTCCAATGAAATTAACTAGCAATTCGGGTAAATAATTTGTATTCTTTTACTGGGTATTCTCCTTTTGTAATAGCACTAGTGGGGATAGTTGCAATGTCAGTTTATCCAGTATTAGAGTGGGTGGCATATAGTCGTATTGGTAAAAGGGGAGGGAAATGGTGGAAATTATTTCTATTCGTGATGGGAATATTGTCTATATATCATAGTTATAGTAGTTTGGGAAACCTTTTAGTATTTTTACTTAGAATTATTATAGGAATTTGCTACATCTTTACTTTTTTCTAAAAGATATCAACCTTTCAAGTAATAGTAATTAGAAAAGGAAGAGAACTAATGAGTCAAAATAAAGAGGCAGAAAATTTAGACGATATATTTTTAATCAAAGATAAGAATAAACCCAGAACAAATAAAGAAAGAAGCAGAGAAGAAAAAGCAAGGGAAACTAAGCAAATTGTGAATAATCTTAAAAAGATGCAAGATCCTGGAAAGAGATGGAACGAAGAACAGAAGAATGAAGTTCACTATGAAAGAAATGGACTCGTTAGATTTGAAAGCCTTACTAAACAAAAGCCAAGAAAAATTAAAAGAGGAAAAAGCTATCAAGTGTTTATGGAAAATATAGATATTTATCTTGATTCTAATGAGGTTAGATTAGAAATAAAAAAACTGCTTCAAGATACTAAAGATTATTTACTTCAAGGAGTCTTTGATGTTTTTGATGCTCATTGTTATCTTAGAGGTAATATTTATTTTTTAGTTCATAAAGGGAGTCAATTAAATGATTATGAACGAAAGATTCTAAAATCATTTAAAAATAAACCATATTTAAAAAATATCATTACAATCATTAGTATTTGTGTGATATCATAGTTAATCTTTAGGTTTATTTAAAATGATAAAAGTTTCATAATTAGTATGAAAAAAATAGAAGAGCATGTGCTCTTCTATTTTTTTATCATACCTCAATCCCATCGCGTTGATTGAGACAATCACGGTTGAGATTGACATCAGGACTGCTGCAATGAGAGGATCAATATAAATCCCTGTAAATGGATAAAGAATACCCGCTGCAACAGGAATAGCAATGATGTTATAGCCTGCTCCAAACCAGAGGTTTTGTTTCATTTTTCTAAGCATGCGTTTGGAGATATTAATCATATCCAGGACGTCACTTGGATTGGAGTTAACTAGGACGACATCAGCGGTACTGATAGCAACCGAAGTTCCTGCTCCAATCGCAAAACCAATCGTAGCAGTTGCAAGAGCTGGGGAATCATTGACACCATCACCAATGAAAAGCACGCCGGCTTTCTTTTGGTACTCTTTCACAATTTCTGCTTTATCTTCAGGTTTTAATTCCGCTCTAAATTCGGGAATATTTAGTGCACTAGCAATTTTTTGAGCAGTTTCTTTATTATCACCCGTGAGCATAACAGGGGTAATTCCTTGAGCTAATAAACCATTAATAAAGGCTTTCGCGTCTGCTTTAGGAGAATCTCCTAAGGCAATAAATCCTAAAACATCTTGTTGTTCATTGATTAGGAAAGATACAGTTAAACCTAAATCTAAATATTGAGCAATCTTTTGTTCATCATAAGAAAGTTGATTTTCACGAAGATATTTATAGTTAACAATTTGATAAAAGTTTTGATTAACTTGTCCTTTAATCCCAACTCCTGGAATATTTTCAACCGCTTCAACTTTTAGATTTTCAAGAGGTTTAGCAGCTGAAACGATTGATTGAGCAATCGGGTGAGTGGAACTTCCTTCAAGTGCTGCCATGATTTGGAGAATGTCTGTTTCATCAGTAAAATCAATAACACTACGAACAATAAACTTACCGTCAGTTAATGTTCCCGTTTTATCCATTAAGGCATATTTAATTGTATTTATTTTTTCTAGAGAAGTTCTGTTTTGAATTAATAAACCATTTTTAGCAGAAATACTGGTTAGGCGAGAAACAACAAGTGGAACCGCAAGACCTAAAGCATGTGGACATGCAATTACAAAAACAGAAACCGCAAGAAGTAGAGCAAAACTAAAGTTAGAACTAATTGTCCAAAAAACTAATGAAAAGATACCAACAATAAGTGCAGCATAGAAAAGGTAACCAGCCACTCTATCTGCCATGTTTTCCAAATTAGATTTTTGAGTTTGGGCTTTCTTGACTAATTCGGCCACTTGATTGAGAAATGAATCTTTTCCAAGGGTTGTGACTTTCATCTCAAATGGTTGGTTTTGATTGAGGGAACCACCATAAACAAGGTCATTTATTTTTTTATTGACTGCTCTGCTTTCACCAGTAATCATTGACTCATCAACGAGCGCTTCACTTAATATAAGGCCATCCGCAGGTATTTTCTCATTTTCTTTCACTAAAAGTAAATCGCCAACTTTTAGTTCTGAAAGCTCCACATCCTTCCCACTTTTTAAGTGAGCTTTTTTGGGAACAAGGCTTGCTAAATCTTTCAACGCATCGCCAGCACCCATGATTGCTTTCATCTCAATCAGATGACCAATCAGCATAATGACAATTAATGTTGCCAGTTCAAACCAGAAGTTCATGCCCATATGTCCGTTAAAACTCATGATTGTGGCATAAACAGAATAAGCATAGGCAACGGTAATTCCCATTGTAATAAGCATCATCATGGCTGGCTTACGGCTTTTTAATTCACCTTTTGCTCCGCTAAAAAAAGGAGTCCCAGAGTAAAAGAAGATAATTGTACCAAGGATAAGTTGCAAAATTTCACTTCCGGGGAATTTAAGGATAGTAAAGCCCGCGATTGGTGAAATGAGTAGAAGCGGAATCATAAGAATGATAGCCACTTTGAGCTTTTTACTCATATCACCCATATGCATCATGTGTCCTCCATGATTCATCATATCCATATTGTCCATATCATGCATATTATCCATATTGTGCATGTTGTGCATGTTGTGCATGTTGTGCATCTCATGGTTTTCGTGCTCCATATCCATTATTTCATGATTATGATAATGCTCAGACATCATTTCATCGTGATTAGACGAATGAGTTTTATTTGACATATTTTACTCCTAAATGAATGCTTTGAAATTTCTATCTATATATAGTTTACAATTGTAAACTTTTAAAGTCAAGGAAAAGGTAACAGCAAAGAGATACTAAGAATTCAAGTTTTAGTATGAGTGGAGTGATAAAAGCAATTCATATTTGCTAGATTCATGCTATGCTATTTTGGCTTCCGCTGAGTCAGATGGTTCAACAACACCTTCAAGTATGTTGACTAATCCAAATTTATCTTCAAATGAAGCAAAAGTTTCGACCTTAATTTCTAAGGTATCAAGTAGTCCGAGTCTTTCAAATTCATTAAGCGCAACTAGCTTACAACTTGAAACAACTGTAACTAAAGGAGAGCTTCCCAAAACAGGTGCTGATGACGATTTAAGTTTAGTATTAGCAGAATTGGGATTAGGCTTAGTGGCAACGTTAACTATTGGAAAAGTTAAATATAAAAAAAGGTTTTGAGTAACCCGAATTGCTAGTTGATTATTTAGCCATGACTTGATACCCGATAGAATATCTTAAAGTCTCTGGTTCCAGTGATTTAGCTGATTTTAACAGTAAAGAATACGCTAAAAGTATCATCTCTAATTTCAATTGAAAACCTTGAGGCGAACGACTTTTACAACGCTCAGCTCCTAGATTTGTCAAAAAAGAGAAAACTCGCTCAATCACTTTTCTACGTTTTGAAAAATTAGGGAAAAGGATTTTCTTTTGCTTCATGTTCTTCCTGGCAGGTGTAATTAGATCAATTCCTTTTAATTCCAGCCTATCATGCAGTGACTGACCTAGATATCCCATATCTCCAAGGACTGTTGGTGCCCCAAATTGACTCAACACTTCCTCGGTCATTGAACTATCAGCCATTGAAGCAAGAGTAATTGTGTAGTCTATGACATAGCCTGATTCACTGACTAAAGCATGACATTTATATCCATAGAAGTACTGTCCCTTTGTAGCATTGTAGCCAACATTTGCATAATCTCCAAGAACTTTGCTTCTGAAATTACGAATAGGCTGACACAAAGGAAGGGGGAAGCTGTCAATAATCGATACACTAATTCCTTCAACCTCTTTAAAGACGAGTGCTTGGCGAATGACTTGGATACTCGGTAAGAGGGTATTACAACGGCGGACAAAGCGAGAATATTCTAGGAAATTAGGAAATAAACTTTGAGCCAATTGGTGCTTAGCTTTAAGCGTTTCACAAAATGCAGTACGCCCCCCATAGGTAACAAGCGATAACTAAGCAATCTGATGTTGCGAGATGGACGTTCTTTCGGTTTTGAACCTCAAGGGGAACCCTCGTTTGATAAAGCGTCTCAATGGTTGTCAGTAAATAAACAAAAACTTTTGGAAGTGTGCTATTATAAGTCATATAAGTCGTGCGCTTTCTAATGCTTAGTGGTTTAAGATTAGGATAGCACGACTTAGTTATTTTCCAATGAAATTAACTAGCAATTCGGGTATATATATGATTTTGTCAATCGGTTTCAGAGAATTTTTTAAGGAAATTTTAAGGATTTTTTCACGCAAAAAAAGCTCCCTTACGGAAGCTTTTTTATCTATGTTAATGATGAATTAAAGACGTGCGTTCAATTCAGCTGACAAGTCTTCAAATCCTGGTTTACCAAGAAGAGCAAACATATTTTTCTTGTATGCTTCTACACCTGGTTGGTTGAATGGATTAACGGCGTTAAGGTAACCTGAAAGACCGATAGCTAATTCGAAGAAGTAGATTGTGTAACCAAGAGTGAATTCATCTTGTTGAGGAAGTGTCAAGAACATGTTAGGTACTCCACCGTCAGTGTGAGCAAGAAGTACACCATCAGTTGCTTTTTTGTTTACGAAATCAACGTCTTTACCTTGAAGGTATCCAAGACCATCAAGATCTTCTGACAATTCAGGGATAACAACGTTTTTACGTGGTTTATCAACACGAACAACTGTTTCAAAGATGTTACGGTAACCTTCTTGGATGAATTGTCCAAGTGAGTGAAGATCTGTTGAGAAGTTAGCAGATGTTGGGTAGATACCTTTTTGGTGTTTACCTTCTGATTCACCAGCTAATTGTTTCCACCATTCACCGAAGTATTGAAGTGATGGTTCGTAGTTAGCCAAGATTTCAGTGATATAACCTTTACGGTAAAGAATGTTACGAATAGCAGCGTATTGATAAGCGATGTTTTCTGAAATTTCAGCAGAAGTCAATTCTTGACGTGCAGCGTTAGCACCAGTCATAAGAGCTTCGATGTCAATACCAGCGGCAGCGATTGGAAGAAGACCTACGGCAGTCAATACTGAGAAACGTCCACCAACGTTATCTGGAACAACAAATGTTTCCCAATCGTTAGCAACAGCTTCAACTTTAACAGCACCTTTAGCTTTATCAGTTGTAGCATAGATACGTTTGTTGGCTTCTTCTTGACCGTATTTTTCAATCAAAAGTTCTTTGAATACACGGAAAGCGATAGCTGGTTCAGTTGTTGTACCAGATTTAGAGATAACGTTTACTGAAAAATCTTTATCTTTAACATATTCAACAAGGTCTGCAAGGTAAGTTGAAGAAATTGAGTTACCAGCGTAAAGGATTTGTGGACCTTTACGTTCTGCAGATGCTTGTAGGTTATAGAAATGGTTGCTCAAGAAGTCGATAGCCGCACGAGCTCCAAGGTAAGAACCACCGATACCGATAACAACAAGAACTTCGCTGTCTGATTGGATTTTAGAAGCAGCTTTTTGGATACGCGCAAATTCTTCTTTGTCGTAGTTTTCAGGAAGGTCTAACCAACCAATAAAGTCAGAACCTGGACCTGTACCTTTGCGCAAGTATTCGTCAGCAGCGTTGACTTGTGGTTGCATGAAGTCGATTTCTTCTTGTTCGACGAATTGACCCAAAAGTTTTGAATAATCAAATTTAATATGTGTCATTACAATACTCCTCAAAAAAATTAAATTTCTCTTCTATATTACTCTTTTATGCATGATTTTTCAATGATTTTTACTAAATTATCTCAATTAAATAAAGCGTTTACCAAGTTGCTGAAAACTTTCATGAAACAACCATCTTGTGATGAAAATTCCACCAATTTTTACAGTTATAGCCACGTCACAACACAGATGACACTTGATTTATCTAAATGATTAAACATGATTAAAATATTTTAATTCCTGCCCCTATTCGCCCCTTTTAGTCTCTTAAATAAAAAGCAACCCTCTGAAACGATTGATGTCAAAGGGTTTTAGTTTTATATACAAAAAGAGCACACACCTACAATCGCTTAGGGCTGCTGGATTCCTCCCCTGACCCACTTCACGCGCAGATGTTGCTCCGAAGAATATTATATCATAATTTCTAGATTATGCAAACTAAAGCTGTTCTTTGGCAGCTTGCTTAGCTGCTTTTTTCTTTTCACGGTTTTTACGGAAAAAATCTTGCATGATACCTGCACATTCAGCCTCGAGAATACCCGTCTCAACCTCCACACGATGATTAAGACGAACATCTGTCAAAATGTCGTAAAGACTTCCAGCACCGCCGAATTTTTGATTGGCAGCCCCATAAATCACTTGCGGAATGCGGGCAAGCCCAATAGCTCCGCTACACATCACGCAAGGCTCAATGGTCACAAATAGGGTGCTATCTAGCAAACGCCAATTGCCTTCGTTTTCATTGGCATCATCAATCGCCATGATTTCAGCGTGTAAAATAGCCTTTTGCCGCTCTTCACGCGCATTATGCCCACGTCCAATAATCTCACCATCTTTGACAATAACACAGCCAATTGGAATTTCTTCTTTTTCTAGCGATTTTTGCGCTTCCTTAAGCGCTTCTCGCATGAAAAACTCTTTTTCTTCCTGTGTAAATTCAGCCATTAGAGCTTCCCAATTTGCCACGATTTGTGAGGCTCTGCCAAATCAACAGGAACATCTGCAGCAAAACCTTGTGCTTCTTCTTTGAGCACTTGAAGGTGGTTTTCAGCAGAGATGCCTTGTGGTGGAACTGGTGGTGTGTGTGTCAAAACAAGTGATTTCACACCTGCAGCTTTGGCAATTTGCCCTGCTTCTTTGGTTGTCAAATGCGCTGGGTGATTTTCATTTCCTGCATAAAGGTAAACATCTGCCAAGAAAAGGTCAGCACCTGCAGCAAATTTATCCAAACCTTCAAAATAGCCTGTATCACCAGTGAAAACAAGTGTTTGCCCTGTTGCACGTTCGACAATACGAAAAGCGTAGCAAGGAACAGGGTGAACAGTTTTGATAAAGGTAATGTCGAATGGACCAACCTTCTCAACGCCGTTGACATCATAAGCTTTCCCTTGAGAAACACCGTCTAAAGTCAGTTTAGCAAATTCTTGCTCATCTTCGGTATGTCCGTAGATTGGCAAAATTTTAGGCTCCCAGAGATGTTTGGGATATAGTTGGAAATAATGGCGTAGCACGCCTAAATCAGCAACATGGTCAGGATGATAATGTGAAATAATCACCGCATCCAAGTCAAGTGGACTAATTTCTTTTTCGAGTTCTGTGACAGCGCGGCTTCCGCAATCCATAAGCAATTGAAAGCCATCTTCACTTGTAACAAGATATGAAGTTGTTCCGCCGTCTTTGTAAGGGTATGCGCCCCAGCAACCAAGTGTTGTAAGTTTCATAGTAGACTCCTTCTCTAGTATTACTTACTCACATTATAACAAAAAATGAAATCTTTTTTCAAAAAGGTAAATCACTTAACACGCTACTTGAGACGGAATTAATTTATCTTTGAATTTATAGGCAATCATTGCTGCAACAACTGATTTAATCGTATCTCCTGGAATAAAAGCTAGATTTGATAAAAGCGAAGCTACTAACGGCGTATGTGTGTAAACTGACAAATAAACCGCACCAACAACATCCACAAAAATCATGCCACCAAGTAAAATGGCAATAAGATTTACCACAAAGCTTGTCTTTTTAAAAATGGCCAAAATTCCTGAAATTACCATCGGCACAAACAACCAAGCAATGACATAGCCAAGCGTTGGTCCAGCAAAAACAGTAAAAAAAGTGCTACCTGAAAATGCTGGAATGAACATCCCTAAAAGATCAAATAAAAGAATCGACAAGGTTCCCTTTTTCCAACCCAATAAAATTCCAGCCAGCATAACTCCCAAATTTTGCAACACAATCGGAACTGGAATAAAGCCCAAAGGTATAGCAGGAATGAATCCCAAAATCACTAAAATCGTTGACATCATCGCAATGTAGAGCAAATCTCTCACGTTTTTCATAAACAACTCCTTAAAATAAATGGTCTCGTGCACCTGGCACTTCGGATTAAAGGCATGGTGACAATACGGACAAGCTCCCTTTTTATACTCAGCAAAAGTTAAAAAATGACGACAGCTCCCACGAATGACGGGCGCTACATCTTCTTTTGACACTAATTTAAAAGGGTGATTTTGCAACTGATTGTGACACTGATAGCAAACAAAATATTCCTTACATTTATTACATTTTAGGGCAACGACATCACACTTTGTATGATAATGCAGGCATCTTCCCTCACTATCAAGTCCAATTCCATAAATCATAATCATCACCAACCTTTTAACAAAGTTTACTACTTCATTTATTTTTAGTCAACTTATTTTTTCGATTAGGTTAACACTTTTTAAAAACTAATATCACTAAAACTAAAAAAGCCTAGAACAAAAGCCGTTCTAGACTCTGTAGTTATTAGAAATTACGGGCGCTACGGTTGTAGCCATAACGTTCAAAGAAATCTTCACGGAATTCCAAAAGATTATCATCCATGATAGCTTGACGAACTTTTTTCATCAAGTTTACAAGGAAGTAAAGGTTATGGTAACTTGTCAAACGAAGACCAAAGGTTTCATCAGCTTTAAGAAGATGACGGATATAAGCACGTGTGTAGTTGCGACATGTGTAGCAATCACAATCATGATCAAGTGGTGTAAAGTCTTCTGCGTAAGCAGCATTTTTAACAACCAAACGCCCTTCACTTGTCATACATGTTCCGTTACGAGCGATACGTGTTGGAAGCACACAGTCAAACATGTCGACACCGCGGATAACACCATCAATCAAGCTGTCTGGTGCTCCAACGCCCATAAGGTAACGTGGTTTATTTTCTGGCAACATTGGCACTGTGAAATCAAGCACGGCATTCATTTCTTTGTGTGATTCACCAACAGCAAGTCCACCAATTGAGTAACCTGGGAAATCCATACTTACCAAATCATTAGCTGATTGACGACGAAGGTCTTTGAAACCAGCACCTTGAACGATACCAAAAAGTCCTTGGTCGTGCGGACGACGGTGAGCTTTCAAACCACGTTCAGCCCAGCGGCTTGTACGTTCAATTGATTTTTTAACGTAATCGTATGGTTGATAGAATTGTGGGCATTCGTCAAAACTCATCATGATATCTGAACCCAAGTTATTTTGGATTGAGATAGCTTTTTCTGGTGACAAGAACATTTTTTGACCATTGAGGTGGTTTTTAAAGGTAACCCCTTCTTCGGTAATATTACGTGTCTCAGCCAGTGAATACACTTGGAAACCACCGCTATCTGTCAAAATAGCTTGGTCCCAATTCATGAATTTGTGAAGACCACCAGCACGAGCGATTAATTCATCACCAGGTCGCAACCATAAGTGGTAAGTGTTTGACAAAATGATACCTGAACCCATTTCTTTGAGTTCTTCTGGTGATTGTGTCTTAACTGTGGCTTGTGTTCCAACAGGCATGAACATTGGTGTTGGAAATGTGCCGTGTGGTGTGATAATTTCACCCAGACGAGCACCTGTGTGTTTTTCTTTTTTAATTAAACGATATTTAATCGGATAATCTGTCATCTTTTTTCTCCTTGCTATCACAAAAAACAGTTGTGGGCATTTTTTATTATCGTCATGATTAAACAGTAATCAGACTGAGAAAATCTGAAAAAACTTCCAGATTTTTACAATGCATTGCTTAAATAGCGCAACCTTTACGATTTTACCAAAAATCACATTTTTTGTCATGTTTACCTCTTATCGTGTGACTTCTCTAATACAATGTGATATAATGAAAGCCTGGAAGTAATACATTTTACGGAATTTTTTAAGGAGGTTCATATTATGAAAGCTTCAGAAACTCGTCAAAAAGCTAGAGAATTTTTGAAAACTCTCTCTGGTAAGTACCAATTGTTTCTTGTTTCTATCATTTTAGCTATTTTAACAATTTCAATTAGCTATACAGAAACATATCATATTAATGGTACTACAGTTAATGCTACTGCATCTGTTCCAGGTATTGTTTCAATTCTGTCTGCATTATTCCTTGCTTCAGCAAGTTACGCCGTGCTTGATGTTATTCGCCACAAACGTGACTATGTTGAAGTGGGAGACAACATGCGTGTTTTCTCAAATGAAATATTTGGAAAATATGTAGTGACTGCTATTGTCAAATGGGTGTTCCTATTCCTATGGTCTTTAATCGGTATTGTGGGTTCTATCATCTTTGTTGCAGGAGTTACAGCAACTACTTCAAATAATTCTAATGGTGGCATCTTTGTCACTATCATTGGATTTGTTCTTATGGTTGCAGGTTTTGCTCTTTCAATCATCAAACAATACTCATATAGCATGACAACATACGTCCTTTATGACGCTATTCAAAATGGCACTTATGAAGGTCCACGTAGTGTTATCAACAAGAGTACAGAATTAATGACTGGCAACAAATGGCGCTACTTCTGCTTACAATTTAGCTTCATCGGTTGGTATATCTTGACTGGCCTAACATTTGGCTTGCTTCATTTCTATACACTTCCATACACTACAACTGCTACACTTTTCTTCTATGAAGATTTGCTAGATAAAGCAGAATAATAAATCATTAACAAGCAAAAAATCTCCAGTAATACTGGGGATTTTTTATGATTAAAAAGAGAGCCTGGAAATTTTCCCAAACTCTTTATTTATTATCTTCTCGGTAAGCCATGAAAGGTTCGCCGGCTGCTTTGAGCTTTTCTTGGCATTTTGGACAAATACCGTAGGCTGTCAATTGAACCTTAGTAATCATGTAGCCAGTTTGTTCATAAGCTTCTTTTCCAATATCAATAGCATCAACATCCATAAAGTCTGCAATATCGCCACAATATTTACAAACGATATTAATGTGCTGGTGACCCATGAAGTCATAGTAGGTTATTGGGTCGTTAGTCACTTTTAATTCAGCAACAAAACCTTCTTTAACCAAGACTTTCATGTTATTGTAAACAGTCGCCAAACTCATATTTGGATGTTCTGGCAAAAGGTCTTTATAAATTTTCTCAGCACTTGGGTGCTCATAGCTATTTATGATATAAGCGATAATGGCTTTACGAGTCTCCGTGATACGAATGTGCTTTCTTTTGAGATGCTCAATGACATTTTCATAGGCATCCAAAGGACGGTGATGGGTATGAATGTCCATTATGGCTCTCCTGTTCTATTTATTAAGGTCATTATAACATAGTTTATCTGTCAGTGATCCTGACATGCTCATTCATTTTTTATAAAAATCTGACGATTTCAAGTTTTCGAGGTAAAAGTTAACTATTTTTCCCAAAAAGACTACTAATCTAGCATTTTTAGCCAATAAAGAATGAGAAAATTCATTTCGAAAGAACCTCCTCATTTTCACTGTTATTTTCAAAAAACTTTTTCAAGCCTTGGTATTCAATCTTAATACACTTGTTCATAACGATTTTATCACGTCCAGTAGCTTGTAGAATCTCTGCAGCTTCTTGGCTTTCTAGACCTAGCTGAGCCCAAAAAATATCAGCATCCGTTTCGATAAAATCTTTGGCAACTTCTGGGAGAAACTCACTTCGTCTGAAAACATCAACGATATCAACGTGAACGGGAATGTCTTGGAGTCTAGCATAGGCTGTCTCACCAAGTACCTTCTCACCCGCTAAACGTGGGTTAACTGGGATAATCGTATAACCTGCTTCTTGCATCACCTTAGAAACACCGTAAGCTGGACTATTTTCACGCTCGGAAAGTCCCACAACAGCAATGGTTTTAGCATTTTTAAGATAAGATGCAATCACATCTTGGCTAGGATTTTGAAACGATGTCATTTAGCTGCCTCCTTTTATTGCATCTTTCTTAAGTATAGCAAATCATTGATTTTCTGCCTAGCAAAAAGGAAATGACTGTATCAGTCACTTCCTTTTCATTTTTTTATTTTGCTTCGTACCATGTTTGGCCTGCACTTTCATCTGCCACTAGTGGGACTGAAAGTTCGATGGCTGATTCCATGGTTTCTTTAACTAATTTTTCAATAGCTTCTAGCTCGTCTTTTGGCACTTCAAGGATGATTTCATCGTGTACTTGTAGAAGCATTTTTGTCTTGAATTTACCTTCAACTAAAGCTTTATCAAGGTTAATCATAGCAATTTTGAGAATATCGGCTGCGCTACCTTGAATTGGCGAATTAATGGCTGTACGCTCAGCAAATTGACGCACGTTGAAATTACGAGCATTGATATCTGGCAATTCACGACGACGGTGGAAGAGCGTTTCAACATAACCTTTAGCTTTAGAATCACGCACCACGCGCTCCATGTAGTCTTTAATACCTGGATAGCGTTCGAAGTAAGTCTCGATGTATTGTTTAGCAACTTTACGTGGAATACCCAAGTTATTAGCAAGACCATAGTCTGAAATACCGTAAACAATACCGAAGTTTACTGCTTTTGCGTTACGACGGTCATTTGGTGTGACGTCTTCTGGTTTTTCAATGCCGAAGACACGCATGGCTGTTGACGTGTGGATATCTGCTCCCTCACGGAAAGCTGCAATCAAATGTTCATCATTTGAAATGTGAGCAAGCACGCGTAACTCGATTTGTGAGTAGTCAGAACTTAGAAGGACTTCGTCTGCTGTTTCTGGGACAAATGCCTTACGAATCAAGCGACCTTGTTCCAAACGCACTGGAATGTTTTGCAAGTTAGGGTCAACACTAGACAAGCGACCTGTTTGTGTCAAATCTTGCAAATAACGCGTATGAATTTTGCCATCTTTCAAGATAAAATCTTGCAAACCAACGATGTAAGTTGATTGAAGTTTGGCGATTTGGCGGTATTCTAAAATCTTAGATACGATTGGTGAGATTGGTGCCAAGCGTTCCAAGACATCTACCGCTGTGGAATAGCCTGTCTTAGTCTTCTTAGTGTAGCTTGTTGGCAATTGCATCTTGTCAAAAAGCAATTCTCCCAATTGTTTTGGTGAATTAATGTTAAATTCCATACCAGCTAAATCATAGATTTCTTGTGTCAACTCATCAATAACAGCTTGGTTGGCTTTTTCCATGTCTTGCAGCGTTTCTTTCTTAACCGAAATACCAGCGATTTCCATCTTAGCAAGAACGTTTGCAAGAGGTTGTTCCATATCAAAGAGAAGGCTTGCTTGTTGATGCTCTGTCAGCTTGTCTAGCATGGCTTTTTCAGAGTGGTTCAAAACAACAATCTTACGAGCCAAGTGGCTAAGAAGAACAGCCTTATCTGGCACGGCGCGTTTAGCCCCTTTACCATAAACAGCTTCATCGCTATCAAGAACATACTCTGTGTAAAGACGAGCAATCGTTGATAATTCATTGTCATCCACGGTTGACAAGAGGTATTTTGCCAAGCGGCTGTCAAATGCTGGCGCAGGCAAATCAATTCCTAAATGGCTAAGAAGCACTTTGCTACGTTTGAAATCATAAGTCTTGATTGGTTTAGCTAGCGCTGCTTTGAACAAATCGTCCTTAAGCAACTCAAGATTTGTTGATGCATAAATCGCCTTGTCATTTCCCCAAGCAAAACCAATGATATTTTCAATATGATAATTATCACCTAAGATTTCAAAATAGAAAAATTGATCATCTGTGAACATGTCTGCACTCAAGCTATCCACTTCAGTGTAGGAAACATCGAATTTTTCTTGTTTCTTAGTAGCACCAAGATTGTCTTTAAACTGTTTGAAGCCCATTTCATCATAAAATGGCACAAGTTTTTTTAAGTCTGGTCCGCTGTAATTAATATCATCTAAACCAATCGCAATCGGCGCTGTGATGTTAATTGTCGCCAAGGTCTTAGATAAGAAAGCTTGCTCTTTATCATTAATCAAGTTTTCTTTCATCTTAGATTTCTTCATGCCGTCGATGTTTTCGTAAACACCTTCAAGGCTGCCGTATTCTAAGAGAAGTTTTAGACCTGTTTTTTCACCAACTTTGGTAACACCAGGAATATTATCGGATTTATCACCCATAAGGGCTTTAAGGTCGATGAATTGTTTTGGCGTAATCCCCATTTTTTCCATAAGGTAAGTTGGGGTGAATTCTTCAAACTCAGCCACACCTTTTTTAGAAATTTCAACAGTTGTGTTGTTATCCGCTAATTGGATAAGGTCTTTATCCCCACTGACAATGGTTACGTCGTACTCATCTTCATTTTCAGCCAATTTATCCAATGTTCCGATGATGTCATCAGCTTCATAGTTTTCCAATTCATACCAATTGATACCAAGCGCCGTTAACATTTCACGAATGTATGGCAATTGTTCACGGAATTCATCTGGTGTTTTAGCACGACCAGCTTTGTAATCTTTGTACATTTCTGTACGGAAAGTCGTTTTTCCCGCATCAAAAGCTACCAAGACGTGCGTTGGCTGAATTCTTTCTAATAAATGATTGAGCATGAGGTGAAAACCATAGATGGCATTGGTGTGCAGACCAGCACGGTTTTTAAAGCGATCAATCTGATTGTAAAGTGCAAAAAAGGCACGATAAGCAACGGATGACCCGTCAATTAATAATAATTTCTTCTTGTTTTCCATGGCTTTATTATACCACATCTTGAGCCTCCATTTGGCTCTTAAAGATGTTTCAAAAAGAAGAAAAAATTTCTCCTTAAGCTTACTTTAAGCCACTCCTCTTATACTATAATCATTCCTAAAACTTTCACAACTAGCTTTGCTAGTTTGACGTTCATCTAGAACTCCCAATTTAGATGAATGTATCTTTTTCATAATCTCCTTAAAGTCTAGCTACTCCAGCTAGGCTTTTTGTTTTAAAAAAGCATCCCAATTATTAGATTTTTGGAATGCTAATGATATTTATAAAACGTTCAATAAGAGCATTAGAATTGGAATGACAACCATAGTCAAAATAGTTGATTCGGTTACCATGATAGCTGCATAGTCACTATCTGCTCCGTAAAGTTTAGCCACAACAGGTGCATTGGTCATGACTGGCATGGCTGATTGAATAATAAAGACTTCTTTCATCAATTGTGGCATTTGGGTGTGTTTGACAATGATTAACATCAAAAGCGGAGCAATCACGAAACGCCCGACTACGACCAAGACATTGTCTTTGGTAAATCGCAAACGTGACAGCCCTACATTTGCCACCGAAATCCCAATGAAAATCATCGACAAAGGGATGGTCAAATTGCCCAAATATTGGAAATCACTCAATAAGAAAGCTGGGAGTTTGATATTTAAAAGAACCAAAATCACCCCAATGATGAATCCCATAAGTGGTGGCGAGAAGATTTTCTTCAAGGTTCCTCGCAAATCAAGCGTGACTTCTTTGCGACCATCTCTTTGAATCAAATAAGTCCCTATAGTCCAGAAAAACGTCGTGTTACACATGTAATAAACCAAGACATAAGGAATACTTTTATCCCCAAAAAGTGCTTGATTGATAGGAAGTCCCACAAAAATCGTATTAGAATTAAAAAACATAGAAACAAATAAGCCCTGATGCTTTTTATCAATCAAGAATAAATGAGCTACCGCTACAGCAATAGCTAATAAAATCACCATTGAAAGCGCTGGAAAACGCAATTGTGGCAGCATTTCAAGCAACTCTTTTGCCGTAAAACGCCCAACAATGGTTGAAATCATATAGCATGGTAATGCTACTTGTGTTACCAACTTGGCAATGAGATTCGGCGCTTTTTCATCGAACCAACCTTTTTTGGTTAGCACATAACCGACTAATACCATGATAAGAATAATCAGAACACCCGAAAAACTACTCACAAACCTTGCCATTGCTTACTTCCTTTTCACCTTTTAGTTTCAGTATAGCATATTTTTAGCGCTTTCTTAACTACTTTTATGAATATTACCCCAGTCATTTAAAAAAGCTAGAAAAATAATATTTCTAGCTTTCTTATTCTTGATTAATCATCATTTTCCGAATCGAACACTTGCTCAACGTGGTCATGAATATCTTTTTTAATTTCTTTTGTTTCAACGACAGATTCTTCACCTAGTTGTTGATATTCTACTTTATCTTTCTTGGTAAATTTCTTATCATCGTCATATTTTTTAGAAATCAAGGAAATCATGCGGCGACGAAGATGTTTTTCGTCCTGCACATTACCTTTTTCACGAATCCAAGCTTGAAGCAAAACAACCAACATAATCAAGCCAATGTAACCAAGGATTGGATACATGACAGAAACCAGTTGTTTAAAACCAAGGAAGGACAAGGCATAACCACTTACGACAAAAAAAATCATGTCACGTTTAAACTGACTTTCACCTTTATTTTCAGAAAAGCGTTTTGCTAAAGCATAGTAAAGACTAAAGGCTGTGTTGAAAATAAGCCCAAATACGACAAGGGAATAGGCAAAAGCAAACCAAGGATGGATTTCATTGGCAAGTACTAACATTGGAATATCTGCAGAAGCAATCTTTCCAACATTGACAAACAAGACAAGTGAGGTAATCGCAATAATCAGACCGACAATTGCACCACCAAGTGTTCCCCCTTTTTCAGCAACGCCAATACGAATAATTGAACCACCAAGGACAAAAGCCATTGATACCCCAGTCATCACACAAATGGCGAAGTAATTAAGAACAGACACCCAAATATTTGGCATATTTGTCGGTAGAGTCTTAGCTACTGTATTTAACTGTTCAAAGTCAAAAGAATGTCCAATCAGACTATGACCAGCAATGATCAATACCATGATAATAACAATCGGCGTGAAAATCCCAATAATCTGAGTAATTTTCTCAAAATCAAGGAAACTTACAAAAATCACAAGGAGAACACAGATTAAAGCTCCTAACCAAGTGGGCAATCCAAATTGTTGATTAAGGTTAGAACCCGCTCCAGCAATCATGACAAATCCAATGACATAACAAGAAATAATCAAAGCAATGTCTAATACACGATTGGTAAAAGGATGGGCAATCTTTGAAAGCACCTCTGAGTGGTCATTCGAACGATAGTAACTTCCTAATGTCACGATAATACGTCCAAAGATAGCATTCAAAATACCTAAAACAATAACGCCAATCATTCCCCAGATACCAAATCCGACAAAATATTGCATCAAATCCTGTCCCGAAGAAAGTCCAGCACCAACAATAATACCAACATAAGCCAGTGCAATTGATAAAATTCGTTTAACCATTTTTCCTCCTTTTTAAATCAGGCAACATTAATAGGTTAACAAAAACAGATTAAGACAAAATGACGATTGTAATCTCAATATGACATTTGTTAAATTTCTGTGAAAATTTTCACGTTATTTACAACTCTTTTTCAAGCAAATGCCATTTAAAAAATAAGGGTATTTCTTACCTTCATTTTAGCACAAAACCCCGCCAGAAAGCTTCTGGCAGGGTTTGCTTTTATAAAGATTTTTTTCAACTTAATTAAATATTTGCCCAAACTGATTCAAGGATGTTAGTTTGATCGCGATCTGGTCCAACTGAGAATGTTGAAATGCGAACACCAACGAGTTCACCAACACGGCGAACGTAGTCACGAGCATTTTCGGGAAGTTCATCTAGGCTACGGCAACCTGTGATGTCTTCTGACCAACCTGGCAATTCTTCGTAGATTGGTTTACAACGTTTCAATTGTTCAAGACTTGCTGGGTAGTGGTCGATACGTTGACCGTCAAGGTCGTATGCCACACAGATTTTAACAGTATCAAGTCCTGAAAGAACGTCGATTGAGTTAAGTGACAAGTTTGTGATACCTGATACGCGGCGGCTGTGACGCATAACAACTGAGTCAAACCAACCAACACGACGTGGACGTCCAGTTGTTGTACCATATTCGTGACCGATTTCACGGATACGATCTCCAACTTCATCTAGAAGTTCTGTTGGGAACGGACCGTCACCAACACGGCTTGTGTAAGCTTTACATACACCGACAACTTTATTGATCTTGCTTGGACCAACACCTGAACCGATTGTTACCCCACCAGCAACTGGGTTTGAAGAAGTAACAAATGGGTAAGTTCCTTGGTCGATATCAAGCATAACACCTTGTGCACCTTCGAAAAGAACACGTTTACCAGCGTCAAGAGCATCATTCAAGATAACTGATGTATCTGTAACGTAATCTTTGATTTGTTGACCATATTCATAATATTCTTCAAAGATATCTTCAAATTTGATTGGTTCGCATTCGTACATTTTTTCGAAAAGACGATTCTTTTCTTCCAAGTTCACGCGCAAACGTTCTGCAAAGATATCTTTGTCCAAAAGGTCAGCAATTCGAATACCGACACGCGCTGCTTTATCCATGTAAGCAGGGCCGATACCTTTGTTTGTTGTCCCAATTTTGTTATCACCTTTAGAAGATTCTTGCAAACGGTCAAGCTTGATGTGATATGGCAAAATAACGTGTGCACGGTCTGAAATACGGAGACTATCTGTCTTAATACCTTCATCGTGCAAGTATTTCAATTCAGTTACCAATGATTTTGGATTAACAACTACACCATTTCCGATAACTGAGATTTTCTCTGGGAAGAAAATACCTGATGGAATCAAATGCAATTTGAATTTTTTACCGTCGATAACGATAGTGTGTCCTGCATTATCTCCACCTTGATAACGTGCAATCACTTCAGCATCTTGTGACAAGAAGTCAGTGATTTTACCTTTACCTTCATCACCCCATTGGGTACCAACAACTACTACTGATGTCATATTCTGTTCGATACTGATACGAAATCACCTAGCGAGCAAATAAAAACGATACTAACTTATCCAGCCTGTCGTCTCCATCTCCAAGCTAAAATTCGTATCTTCGTCCTTTCTCTACAACTTGGCAGGAATCTCACCTGCGAGTTTGTCTTACAATTTATTATATGACTTTTCTGTGTTTTTTTCAATATTTGACCTTGAGATTTTATTTTTTCCGAACTTTTTTTGAAAAAACGGCTTTTTTTCACATATTTTCTCTCATAGTTAAAATATTCAAACAACTCTTGGTAAAGCAAAACTTTTTTCATAGCAAATCTTTGCATTTTCAGACGCTTTTCCATAGAATAAATTTACATTAAAATGTATACCGTTTACATCATAATCATAGTAATTAGAGTAGCGAGGAATTACCATGTCACTTAATGGTTTACTAGAAAAATCACCAGCGACTTTGCCTATTCTTCAAGCAACTTTTGGGTTAGAAAGAGAAAGTCTTCGAATTGGAAAAGACCACCGTATCGCACAAACTGACCACCCTGCTTGCCTAGGCAGTCGCTCCTTTCACCCTTACATTCAGACGGACTACAGTGAAGCACAGCTAGAACTTATCACGCCTATCGCTCATTCCACAAAAGAAGCGCTCCGCTTTTTGGGAGCACTGACTGATGTTGCTGGCCGTTCCATCGATAAGTCTGAATACCTCTGGCCTTTATCAATACCACCAAAACTATGTGAAACAGACATTCACATTGCCAAGCTAGAGGATGACTACGAGTGCTACTACAGAAAACACTTGGCTGACGTTTATGGAAAAACACTGCAATCAATGTCTGGTATTCACTTCAACATGGAGCTTGGAAAAGATTTGGTCGCAAGCCTTTTTAAAGAAAGCGGCTATCAGTCTATTATTGATTTTAAGAATGATATTCACCTTAAATTAGCTCAGAATTTCCTACGTTTTCGTTGGCTTTTAACTTATCTGTATGGGGCTTCGCCAATAGCTGAAGAAGGCTTTTTTAGTAAAACTTTAGCCAAGCCCGTTCGCTCCATCCGAAACAGTCACTTAGGTTATGTTAATCATAAAGACATTCAGGTTTCTTACGAAAGCTTGGAAAAATACATTTCCGATATTGAGGCTTACATAGCTTCTGGCAAGTTGATTGCTGAAAAAGAATTTTACTCTGCGGTTCGCCTGCGTGGCAGCAAGCATGTTCGTGACTATCTGACAAATGGTGTCACTTACCTTGAACTGCGCACTTTTGACCTCAATCCTTTTGATAACCGTGGAATTACTCAAGAGACACTTGATACTGTGCACCTTTTTGTTCTTGCGCTTCTTTGGCTAGATAGTAGCTCTGCTATTGACCAAGACATCACAGAGGCTAGCAAGCTAAATGACAAAATTGCACTTAGCCACCCTCTAGATAAATTACCTGAAGATGCTCCCATCGAAATCATCCTTTTAGCTATGCAAGGAATTGTCGATTACTTTGAATTATCTGACTATTATCAAGGGCTTATCGACGCTATCAAAAATCAGATTGAGCATCCTGAACAAACTATCGCTGGACGCTTGCTAGAAGAGATTGACACCCTATCATTAGAATCTTTTGGGCAAAAACAAGGTCAAGCCTTTCACGATTATGCTTGGCAAGCCCCTTACGCACTCAAAGGCTATGAAAACATGGAATTATCAACACAATTATTGATGTTTGATGCCATCCAAAAAGGTGTTCACTTAGAGGTTCTCGACGAAAACGACCAATTCATCAAACTTTGGCACGGTGAACACGTCGAATACGTTAAAAATGCCAACATGACCGGCAAAGACAGCTACATCACACCACTTATCATGGAAAATAAAGTTGTCACTAAAAAACTATTGTCAAAAGCTGGTTTCCCAGTTCCAAAAGGTGAAGAATTCGCTGATAAAGCTGCTGCGCTCCGCTATTTCTCACAAATCAAAGACAAAGCTATCGTCGTCAAACCAAAATCAACTAACTTTGGACTTGGTATTTCTATTTTCAAGGAATCTGCCGACCTAACAGCTTATCAAAAAGCCTTGGATATCGCCTTTGCTGAAGATGATACTGTTCTTATTGAAGAATTCATTTCAGGTACGGAATACCGCTTTTTCGTCCTAGATGGCAAATGTGAAGCTGTGCTACTGCGTGTTCCTGCTAACGTCGTCGGAGACGGCAAGCACACCATCGCTCAATTAGTAGAGATGAAAAATCAAGACCCACTACGTGGACGTGACCACCGTTCTCCACTTGAAATCATTGACCTTGGCGATGTTGAAAAGCTCATGCTCCAACAACAAGGTTACACGCCTGATGATATTCCAGCTGACAGAGTCCGAGTTGATTTGCGACGTAACTCTAACATTTCAACAGGTGGAGATTCCATTGATGTGACAGACATTATGCCAGACGATTATAAAACATTAGCTGCGCAAATGGCTAGAGCTGTTGGTGCTTGGGTGTGTGGAGTTGATTTGATTATTCCTGATAAGAGTCTTCCTGCAAGCAAAGAAGAGCCAAACTGTGCTTGTATTGAACTCAATTTCAACCCTGCTATTTACCTTCACACTTATTGTCACGAGGGTCCAGGACAAGCACTTACACCAAAAATCCTAGCCAAACTATTCCCTGAGATTTAAGAAAGTTAAGAAATCAAATCCCTCAGCAGAAAATGAGAGATATAAAAATAACGGAGAGCATTTGCTCACCGTTATTTGTTTACGTCTTCTGTTTTTAAAGTATAGGTTGGAATATCTGATTCAATGATTTGCATCAGTTGGTTACGACTTGGTGTAGCTGTTTCTTTTGATAACCTTTTAGATTGAGCTAATACAACATCATCAAAGAAATTTCTAACTAAGCGACCATTTGAGAAGTTTTCATCCTGTTCTTTCAGCTTGCAATCAAACCACTCTCTTACTTTTAAAAGTGCTGTCTCAGTAGGCCTATACTCATAAGAATTACAATCAAATGTAAAGATGTCAACCAACTCATCTAGTGTATAATCTGGGAAATCAATAAAAGTATTGAATCTAGATTTCAAACCTGGGTTAGATTGGAAAAACTTATCCATCAAATCAGAATAACCTGCCACAATCACGACTAAATCATCACGATAATCTTCCAAAGCTTTAGTTAATTCTGTTAAACATTCTCTACCATAGCTATCACTTTTTTCATTTTCTGTAATGCTATAAGCTTCATCAATGAATAACACTCCTCCTTTAGCACGGTTAACCAGTTTTTTAACCTTAATCGCTGTTTGTCCCTGATATTCTGCAATCAAATCTGTCCGACTAGCTTCAATAAAGTGTCCTTTACTCAATAAGCCAAGTGATTTATACATTTTTCCAACAATACGAGCGACCGTTGTTTTAGCTGTTCCAGGATTTCCTAAAAATGCCATGTGTAAAGTTTTATTAGATTTCTTCAATCCTGCTTTAACACGAGCTTGTTGAATTTTATTAAATGTAATTAAATCATTAACTTGCTCTTTTACAGCTGTCAAACCTACCAGTTTATTCAAATCTTCTTGTAGGTCGTCTAATGATTTATTTGACGATGTCTTAAGTTGCTGATAACTTTCATCAATTTGCTTTGAACCTAGATAAAGATAAAGTAATTTAAGAATTATTGCCTGATTTTTTGCAAATGTTCCCTGAGGATGTTTCAAATGTCCCAATTGATTAATTAATGCCAACACTGCAGCATCATTTTTATTATCAACAATATCCAAAGCAATTTTTTCAAAAGCTTTGTCTTTTTGTAATTGAAGATCTAATTTTTGACACTCATCAAGTAACTTTTGACGGTATTCACTTGATATCATTAAAACACCCCGCTAACTAGTAAAATTAACAATACAACCACAGCTACAAAATTCACACCTAGTCCGATTGATAGATACTGAATCTTTTTACCAGCTTCTTCTTGAAGACGCTTAGTTTCTGCAAGACTTTCAGTTTGCACTTGCGAAATTCTGTTGTATTCCTCTTGGAATGCTGAAAATTGTCCAGCCATAGACTCTTGAGAAGTATGTAACTCACCAAGTGCTTTTTCTTGACTCGCTTTAAAGTCTTGATATTCATCATCCAAGTTAGTGAGTTGCTGCGTTGTAGTAGTCTGTTTTTCTTGAAGATGTAATATCTCATCAGCCACTAATTCTTGAGATGCATAGACTTCATCAAATGCATCTTCTTGACTCGCTTTAAAATCTTGATATTCATCATAGAACCAATCAATGTCTTTCAAATGTTGAAGTTCATCTAAGTCATTCTTATGTTTTTTAAGAACTTCAATAACCATTTTTTGAGATTCTATAAGTTTTTGATTTTCTTCAAGACCTCGAACGGCTTTTTTATTTGCTTCTTTAGCCGCTTCCGTATTCAGCAAAATACGTTGCATGTAGTCCTTATCAAGTGAGTCAAATGCATTATAAATAGACGTAAATTCTTCATAAATTTTTATAATATGATTATTATTTGCTTCCAGAGACTTTTGAACATTTTTAGTAATCTCATTTATATTTTCGGGCTTAACTTTTGCACCACGTTCAAAATATTTTAAGAACTTTTCTTTTTCAGCTAACATAGGAAGTTCTGATTTCTTTGGTACACTGTTAGCAAACTTATCAATGTCTTTTTTAGACTTTTTAAAACGTTCGGCCTGACTAGTAAACTCACTATAATTATTCAAATTAAAGCTATTTGTCTTGTTTCTGATAACAGTTTGAGGAGTATAATCTTTTTCTTTAACAGTTTGAGAGATATAATCTGTTGATGGTTCTGCGATAACAACATACTTTCCTTGCTCTTTTTTCCATTCCACTACGCCAGCTTTTTCCATTTGTTTAACTGTTTCACAAACTTCATTATAGTATTTGTTTGTTTCTTTTGTGATATCTGTCGGTGAAAAACTTCTGTATCTATAATTTTTAAGAATATATTCTTGGATTTCTTTTGACATCATACCAGTTTGAGGAGGTGTTTCTACAAGAACAACATATTTTCTTTGCTCTTCTTCCCACTCGACTAAGCCAGCTTTTTCCATTTCATTAACTGTATCACAAATATCTAAATAAGAGCTACCTGCTTTTTTGATATCTGCTGTTGAAAAGGTTCTGTAATGACTAAGAATATATTCTTGAACTTCTTTTGACATCTTATCTCCTATTTCAATAAATCTTCTAAATCTGCTTGCATTTCCGCAATGTTATAGTCACTCTCAGGAACGGGCGTAAAAATTTCCTCTAAGGCTTCTTGTGCTATCTTATTTGCTTCTCTATGTCGGTTATCAATCCTCTTCATAATCTTCTTACTCTCAAACTCTAGTTTTTCATTACCAAGAGCAATTAGGATTTCTTGCTTACGAAGGATTTGGTTGTTTTTGTCTATAGTCTGAGATCTCAAATCACTTTTTTGTTTTTTAGCGATGTACTTGTTAATCTTATTTATAACAATTCCTGCAATTACTCCATTTAGAATACCAAGAAGAAGCTCTACAATAAATCCTGAAACAGATCCAATAATTGGTACCGTCATCGCTTCCAAAGCTGGAAATGCTGATATGAGAGCTGTATTGATGGCTTCTGATAAAACAGCTGTATTTGCCACAGCTAATCCTACAACTACAGTCTTTCCAATTTCTGCGATTCGAATACTAAGTGGAGTATCCTTGCGAGATAGAATTCCTACTACACTTTTTAATGTAGTAACACCTGTTTTTAAAAAGCTCCAGATTTTTCCAACTATCTCTCCAAATAAGCTCACTATGTTATTAACGACTGAACCTAGTGCTGAAGATTTTGCATTTCCCAAAATTTCCTTAAGTGAATTAAAGAAATTTGATATGGCTTGCTTTGTCTTCTCCTTAAATAAAGACCAAGATTTATGACCTGACTTCCAAAATTCTACAAGACTATCGATGATATTCTTTATTAACGTTACTGCTGATGACACTAGTATGCCACGTAACGCAGCACGGCCTGCATCTTTTGCTACATTTTTAGCCGCACCAACAGCTATCTCTTTATTAATAGCCTTTCTCGCCCTTTTATCTACTGATTTCATACTTTCAGAATCAGCATCCAATTTATCCTTTAATCGAATATCATTTTCCTTAATCTTCGCTTGCTTCTCCTGTTCAGAAAGATTTGGATTATTTCTTATTTTTTCATTAGCTTTCTGGTTCTGGGCTGCAAGATCTTTTCTTCGCTGTTCTTGAGTTGCTGTGTATTCTTTTATAGATTTATCACTTTTACTTTTATTAAGAGCCTCATTAGTTGGAACAAGATTCTCATCCAAATTTGCTAAATCCTTAACCTCATAACCAGATAATTCCCTTAATCTCTTCTTAAAACCAGATCCATATATTTCATTACGTGAAACGACATGATCAGTATTAATCTGATGCCCATCACTTGTTTTAACTATTTTACCTGTATATGCATCTTGTATACCCGTACTTGTTTTTGAGGCAGCAGTATTATTTTTACGCGTCTCTGTATACTTTTTATCTCTTAAAGCTGCCACACCCGCACTCTGAGACGTTTCATCCTTATGAGTTCTTCTATATTTATCAATAAGTTTTTCACTAGATAAATCAAGTCCACTTTGTGCCCCAAGTTGATTAAAAATTGAATTATAAATCTCTTTCCCAAGCGAATCTGGATTGGTTAATAATTCTTCTTCTCCTAGTGATTCTAAATCAGCAACCAAATCTCCAACTTCTTGATTCAACACTTCTTCCATCGCATCAAAGTCAAAATTTTCATAATCAAGACTATCTGCAACAAGTTCTTGTTTCAATCCTTTTTCATTATCTTGCATAAGTTCCATATCTACTCCTCTTTTTCTAAGATCCTTACCCTATCTCCTTGACTTCTCAGCCACATTTCAAGGCCTTTACCAAAGGCTTCTGCTCTGGCTATTACACCTTTCTCTGTTTCTTTTTCGATGCGGACTGTTGGGAGTCTGTCCAGTAAGGCTTCTAAAACGCCTGCAAATTCGAAACGAATCGTTTGTAACTCTCCACTATACATGAATGGCGTTCTCTTTTTAAAACCTGCTTCATCATAACCCCTGGGGTCTATTGTAAAGGTTCCACTAGTGATTTTTATCGTTTCAATTCGGTCAACTCTAAATATAATTGGATACTCAATCGTTACATCCATTGGAAACGCCAATAGGTAAAAATAAAATTCCGAAAAAACAATCCCAACAGGCTTTACCTTATGTTGTTTAATCTTCTTATCTGCTCGCTGATAATCAATCTCTATTATCTGTTGATTGGTAATTGTTTGTCTAAGTTTCCAAATATCATCAATAAGCGCTTTGCCATGTTGAAGTTCTAAATAATGAAATCTTTCATTGTTAATTGCATCCTTAACACCTCTACGTTCTTCTCCTTGGCAGAGTATAAGTAATTTATCAACAATTTTGTTAAACTCTTCCTTGTTAAAGGCACGACTTTCAATTAGAATTTTACAAATGGCAAAAATCTCTTTCTCTGTAAGATGTTTGGCACTTTTATCCAACCTGTAACAATTTTCCTTACGGTCATAGATAATATCACCTAACCCTTTTTCCCGGTAATAATCCCTAAGTTTATTGATATCTCGTTGAAATGTCTTGGAATCAATACAAAATGTTTCCAAAAGATCAGCTTTTTCTAACGATTTGCCCTGATTAATACGATTATGAAGTTCTAATAACCTAAATGCTGACGCTGTCATAACCAACCCTTCTAAATTCACTCTCAATAATTTTTACTGTCACATTATACCAGATATGCAGGGACAGTTTTTGGGGTTGTACTTTATTTTTTATCTATTTTTGTAAAAAAATTATTTTATACGCTATATATTACCAACTCCTAGCACCAAAAATTCTAGCCAAACTATTCCCTGAACTTTAACCCATAAAATCTTTGCCACAATTACAGTCATCACTTGTCATTCTTAACCGTTTTACGATAAAATAAAATCAATCTTAGATAGAAATGGATTGAATATATGTCTCGACCTAGAAAAAACGGAGGAGGCCTCATTATCGCTATTATCGGGGTTATCCTTCTCATTGCTTTGCTTGAAAGCTTGTTAGAAATCATTATCCCACTTGCAATCGTTGGTGGTATTGGATATGGTATTTATTATTTTGCGACCAAGCAATCACGTCTTGAAAAGGTTAATACTAAGCAACGCTTGCAAGATTTAAAAGATAACATTCGTATTACTGACCGCCAAGTCAAACTTTTGGATAGTTATCTCGATGAAAAAAATTACACCCAATACGTTGTCAATGCGCGCCAGCTACTGCCACAAATACATCACATCAAGTCTGAACTTAGTGAGCTCAAAGCCAAAATGGATTTAAACATCTACAAGCGTGTTCTCAAAAAAGCTGAAACTGTTGAAAAAGATATCAAATTCCAACTAGACCGACTGGATATCTCACCAGTAAATCCTGACATTTCTGAGGAAGAAGCTGATTTACTAGAACTCGCTCCAGAGTTAGCTCATCTTTACAATAACATTCAGCAAGACCATTTGACTATCTTGAAGAAGATTGAAAATGCTGATAACAAAGAAGAACTCACTGCACTTCACGAGGCTGATATGGACCGCTTCCGCGATATTTTGGATGGCTATCTAAAAATCAAAAAAGCCCCGAAAAATTATTACAATGCTGATGAGCGTTTAGCAAAAGCGAAAACCGCAATGGAAAAATTTGATTTGGCTCTCGATGAAACACTTCGAAAACTGAATGAAAGTGACTTAAAAGACTTCGATATCAGTCTTCGCATGATGGCTGACGACGATACAAACTTATAAGTTTAATGGGAGGGTATTATGGCTGATACTTTTAACTTTGACATTGATAAAATCGCAGATAATGCAATCACAAAAACAGACAAAACAACCGAAATCGTCGTAGCAACTGATACTTCAGCAACTGGTCAAGTCTCTTTTTACGACAAACTGACCCCTGAACAACAATCAGCAATCACAGCCAAAGCTCCTGCTTTAGTTGATAATTTTGTTGCTGACCAAAATGCTTTGCTTGATTTTGGAACATCTGCTGTTGAAGAAGTTAACACAACCGTCAACCGCATTTTGGCTGAGCAAAAAAAACTTGAAATTCCACAAGTTGATGACCTGCTCAAAAACGCTAACCGCGAGTTAAACGGCTTTATCGCCAAATACAAAGACGCTAAGCCTGCTGAGCTCGAAAAGAAGCCAAATTTCCTACAAAAGCTCTTTAAGCAAAGCAAAAATAGCCTGCAAGAATTCTATTTTGATTCACAAAATATCGAGCAAAAAATGGATGGTATGGCTGCCGCTGTTGTCAAACAAGAAGAAATCTTGGCTCGCAACATCGTCTCAGCAGAAATGCTAATTGAAGACAACAACAAATCTATTGAAAACTTGGTTGGCGTTATCGCCTTTATCGAAGCTTCTCAGACAGAAAGTGCCAACCGTGCGCAAGCTCTTCAAAATGAACTTGCAACACTTGATAGCGCAACGCCTGATTACCAAGTAAAATCTGACGAGCTAGCTCGCATGACCGAAGTCATCAATACGCTTGAACAACAGCACACTGAATACCTCAGTCGCCTTTACGTTGCTTGGACAACCACACCGCAAATGCGCAACATGGTCAAAGTCTCATCAGATATGCGCCAAAAACTTGGCATGCTCCGTCGCAACACCATTCCGACAATGAAATTATCAATTGCACAGCTCGGTATTTTGCAACAATCCGTCAAATCTGGCGTGACTGCTGATGCTATTGTCAATGCTAATAACGCTGCGCTTCAAATGCTTGCTGAAACGAGCAAAGAAGCCATCCCTATGCTCGAACGCACTGCTCAAAGCCCAACCGTTTCTATCCAATCTGTCACAGCTCTTGCTGAGAGCCTCGTCGAACAAAACAACGGTATTATCGCAGCTATCGACAACGGTCGAAAACAACGTGCTCAACTCGAAGCGGCCGTTGTAAAATCCGCAGAAACCATTAACGACTCTGTTAAAATTCGTGACCAAAAAATTATCGAAGCCCTTCTTAACGAAGGCAAAGAAAGCCAAGAAGAAGTCGAAAAAACAAACGTCACAGAAGAAAAATAAACTAAAAAGCGAGGTTCTCCTCGCTTTTTTCGCTTCTCATTTTTCACTGCATGATTACGCTTTACAGCTCACAATACTAGCCCATCAATTTTGCTTTGTGTTATAATATTCTTATGGATAAACTTATAAAATCAATTTCAAAATCTGGTTCTTTCCGTGCTTATGTGCTTGATAGCACTGAGACTGTTAGAACTGCTCAAGAAAAACATCAAACACTTCCTAGCTCTACAGTTGCTCTAGGTAGAACGCTTATCGCCAATCAAATCCTAGCCGCCAATCAGAAAGGAGACAGCAAAGTAACCGTCAAAGTCATTGGTGATAGCTCACTTGGTCACATTATTTCTGTGGCTGATACTAAAGGACACGTTAAAGGCTATATCCAAAACACTGGCGTTGATGTTAAGAAAAATGCTACTGGTGAAGTCATGGTCGGCCCATTCATGGGTAACGGTCAATTCGTTGTTATTACCGATTACGGTACTGGTAACCCATACACATCATCAACACCACTTGTCTCAGGTGAAATCGGTGAAGATTTGGCCTTTTATTTGACTGAATCTGAACAAACACCTTCTGCCGTTGGACTTAACGTCCTTCTTGATGACGAAGACAAAGTCGAAGTTGCTGGTGGCTTTATGTTGCAAGTTCTTCCAGGTGCATCTGAAGAAGAAATCAACCGCTACGAAAAACGTATCCAAGAAATGCCAGCCATTTCAAAACTCTTGGAATCTGACGACCACATTGAAGCCCTTCTAAAAGCTATCTATGGCGAAGACGAATACAAAGTCCTTGCTGAAGATGAAATCGGCTTTAACTGTGACTGCTCACGTGAACGTTTCGAAGCTGCTCTTGTCACTCTTGGCAAAGATGAATTAAAAGCCATGAAAGACGAAGACCACGGTGCTGAAATCACTTGCCAGTTCTGCGGTAAAACATACAACTTTACTGAAGATGATTTGGAGGGCTTGATTAATGACTAATCTCAGCTCATCTTTCATGATTGGTGATGTTGAAATTCCTCACCGCACGGTTCTAGCACCCATGGCAGGGGTGACAAACTCTGCTTTTCGTACTATTGCCAAAGAATTTGGAGCTGGCTTAGTCGTTATGGAGATGATTTCTGAAAAAGGACTTCTCTATAACAACGAAAAAACCCTGCACATGCTACACATTGATGAAACTGAACATCCGATGTCTATTCAACTTTTCGGTGGCGATGCAGATGGTCTAAAACGCGCAGCTGAATACATCCAAGAAAATACAAAAGCTGATATCGTTGACATCAATATGGGCTGTCCTGTCAATAAAGTTGTCAAAAACGAAGCAGGAGCAAAATGGCTCAAAGACCCTGATAAAATTTATCACATCATCGATGAAGTCACTTCTGTTCTTGACATTCCGCTTACTGTCAAAATGCGTACTGGATGGTCAGATAACAAACTAGCTGTTGAAAACGCGCTTGCCGCTGAATCAGCTGGTGTCTCTGCCCTTGCTATGCATGGACGCACACGTGAACAAATGTACACAGGTAAATGTGACCTTGAAACACTTGCTCGCGTTTCAGAAGCCATCACTAAAATTCCATTTATCGGAAACGGTGACGTGCGCAGCGTTCACGATGCGAAATACATGATTGAAGAAATCGGTGTAGATGCCGTTATGGTTGGACGCGCAGCCATGAACAATCCTTACATCTTCACCCAAATTAATCATTATTTTGAAACAGGTGAAGAATTACCAGACCTTCCATTTGTCAAAAAATTGGACATCGCCGAAGATCATCTTAAACGTCTCATCGACCTCAAAGGTGAAAAAATCGCTGTCCGTGAATTTCGTGGCTTAGCTCCACATTACCTTCGTGGTACTGCTGGCGCTGCTAAAATCCGCGGGGCCGTCTCACGCGCAGAAACAATCGACGAAGTCAAAGAAATTTTCAACAGCTTACGATGATATAGAAACTCCCCGATAACAAAAGTTACTTGGGGAGTTATTATAACAAATAACCCTGCTTGTTTTATCCAAGCAGGGTTATTTGTTATGCAATATCAAATTTGAGTTGTCCTTTTGAAACACCAATTTTAAGAGTATTTCCACTTGCCAAATTACCTGATAGGATAAGTTCAGATAGTTTATCTTCGACTTTATCTTGAATAGTACGGCGAAGTGGACGAGCACCCATTTCTGGGTCGTATCCAGCTTCAGCAAGGTATTTAAGCGCTGATGGTTGGAATTTAAGTGTGATATCTTTTTCAGCCAATGTTGCAATCAATGGTTTAACCATAATTTTAACAACATCACGCATATTTTCTTGTGTTAGGTGGTGGAAGACAACTTTTTCATCAATACGGTTGATGAATTCTGGACGATAAGTTTTCTTAAGCTCTTCCATGATGCGTTTTTGCATAGCATCGTAATCATGAGCCATGTCACGCGCCCCAAATCCAACTGTCTTATCATCACGAAGGGCAGTTGCACCAAGGTTTGACGTCATGATAATAATAGTATTTGAGAAGTCAACTTTACGACCACGACTATCTGTCAACACGCCATCATCCAAGACTTGAAGTAAGACATTGAAAATATCTGGGTGAGCTTTTTCAACCTCATCAAAAAGAAGCACTGAATAAGGTTTGTTACGAACTTTTTCTGTAAGTTCTCCACCTTCTTCATAGCCAACATATCCTGGAGGCGCTCCGTTAAGACGACTCGCTGCAAATTTTTCCATGTATTCAGACATATCAAAGCGGATAAGTGCTGATTCATCATCAAAAAGTAGCTCTGCTAAAGCCTTAGCTAATTCTGTCTTACCAACACCTGTTGGTCCTAAGAACATAAATGAACCAATTGGACGTTTTCCTGTACGGATACCAGCTTGATTTCGACGAATAGCACGGCTAATGGCAGAAATTGCAGCATCTTGACCAATAACACGTTTGTGCAATTCTTTTTCAAGCGTCAAATATTTCTTACTGTCAGCTTGCGTCATTTTTTCAACAGGAATACCTGACAAACGGCTAAGAGTTGCCATGATGTCATCTTCTGTCACAGCTGTTGGCTTACGTGTCACAGCTTTACGTAATGCTTTTAGCAATTTTGTAGCTTTTTTGAAATCACCTTCTAAGATAGCTTGGTCAGCTGGAGTTAAGTCAGAAGGTGTTTCTTTTTTCACCAAACCTTGAACGGTTGCACTAGCTTCATCAAGCAAATCAATAGCTGAGTCTGGTAGATTCTTACTTGTCAAATAACGGTGGGCAGCTTTAACTGCTATCAACACAGCGTCATCAGAAATCATTACATTGTGGAAAGTTTCGTAAGATCTTTTAAGTCCAAGTAAAATCTGATAAGCATCTTCAACACTTGGTTCTTCAATCGTAATTTTCGCAAAACGACGTGAAAGAGCTGCATCTTTTTCGATATGTTTTTGATATTCTTCTTGAGTTGTCGCACCAACCATGTGAAGTGTACCGCGCGCAAGAGCTGGTTTTAAGATGTTAGCAGCATCCAAAGTACTATCAATACCTGAACCAGAACCCATGATAGTGTGGACTTCATCGATAAACAAAATAATATGACCATCTTCTTCGATATCTGAGATGATTTGGTTCATGCGCTCCTCAAAGTCACCACGGAAACGAGTCCCCGCAACAACACTCATCATATCAAGCTCTAAGACACGCATATCTTGGAGTTCATAAGGAATTTCACCATCGACAATACGTTGTGCCAAACCATAAGCAAGAGCCGTTTTTCCGACACCGGCTTCACCAACTAAGACAGGATTATTTTTAGTCTTACGGCTAAGTACTTGAACCATGCGAGAGACTTCTTTTTCACGTCCGATAACTGGCTCAAGTTTTCCTTGACGAGCTAATTCAGTCAAATCACGAGTGAAGTCTGATAATTCTCCCGCAGTTGACTGAGGTTTCATCATTTCTGAGAAAGCTCCGCCCATTGTAGCTTTTTTAGGCTTACGAAGATCATGGATAGCTTTGATTTTTTCTTTGGTAAATCCAGCATTACGTGACAATGATTTACGTAAATCAAGCAAGCGTGCTGAATCACCATCTTCTTTATTTTTAAATCCAGCAACTTCCAAAAGACGTGTCGCAAACAAATCGAGATTCAACAACATAGCATAAAGGACATGCTCTGTTCCGACTTCAGTGCTGCCAGTCACTTTGCAAATTGATTCAGCAAAAGCTAAGACGTCTTTTAGGGCTTTAGATTGTTCTAAGAACTGCACATTTTTCACATCTGCCAAAGGTGATTTTCCGAGCGCCAAAACAGCCGCCGCTTCGTACTCTTCGTAAGCAATCTTATTTTGGTATTCAGCAAATGTTAACCCTGCCACTGAATCATGAACAGCTACCATGGCTAAAAGCACATGCCAACTTTCTAAATATGGGCTTTCAAATCGCGCCGCCTGATACTGGGCGATACTGAAAACCTCCTGCATTTTCATTGAATATTCACTCATAAATGGAATCCTTTTCTATCTAATCTTTGTAAGATTTTTCGCAACATACGTGCACGAATTTCAGGAGCATCTTTTCCTAAAACCTCATCAGTAGCTGTTGCTAAAATCAGATTTCCTTCACGTTCACTAATAATTTTTTCGTCAAAAAGTAATTGAATCAAATCTGTAAAGACTTGCTCGCTGATACGTTCACCGATATTTGCCATAAGATTATCAAACATTTGGTGTTGGTCTGAAAAACGCACTCTAGCAATGCGAATATAACCACCACCACCACGCTTACTTTCGACTGTATAGCCACGACTTTCTGTAAAACGTGTTTTAATCACGTAGTTAATTTGGCTAGGAACAACTTGAAAGGCATCTGCCAAGTTTGACCGCTTAATCTCAGCAATACCTGATTGGGCAAGTAATTGCTTGATGTATTCTTCAATACTATCAGATGTATTTTTTGCCATTAGCTTCCTCCTTTTCAAGATTAAAGACCATTTCAAGATGGACTCTCTTTGACTATAACTGACTAATATTATAACAAAAATATCACTTTTTATAAACGAAAATACACCAAATGACCTGCTATCGTAAGCTTTTCTCACCATTTAAAATAAATAGCGCTTATTAAGCAATAGTATTTTACTATTAGAACAGATTTTAGTTGAGTTTGTTTCCTAGATAAGATACAATTAACCTTGTAACAAATGAAAGGTTTCAAGTAATGAACTATATTATTACATTTTTAATCGGCATGGTGCCACTTATTGAGCTTCGTGGTGCTGTTCCTTATGCTATCGCAACTGGTATTCCAATGTGGCAAGCACTGATTATCGGGGTTGTTGCCAACATGCTTCCAGTTCCAATTATCTTCTTCTTTGCTCGCCGTGTTTTAGAATGGGGAGCTGATAAACCTGTTATCGGCGGTTTCTTTACTTGGTGTTTGAAAAAAGGTCACAAAGGTGGTAAAAAACTTGCAGATACTGCTGGTGACAAAGGAATTTTCATTGCTCTTCTTCTCTTTGTAGGAATTCCAATTCCTGGAACAGGAGCTTGGACAGGAACACTTGCTGCTTCAATTCTTGACTGGGACTTCAAACGCAGTATTACAGCGGTTATGCTAGGGGTTATCCTTGCAGGCTTAATCATGGGAGCACTAACTGTTCTTGGCTTGGGCGCTTTATCTTAATTTGAAAAAACAAGAGCTTGGAAATTCCAAGCTCTTTAATGTTACACACAAAAAAAGAAGACCACTAAGTGATCTTCTTTTTATATTAGCAAGCTAGTCTTATTTGTTAAGAGCTGCTGCCATTGTAGCTGCAACTTCTGATTCAAAGTCGTTAGCTGCTTTTTCGATACCTTCACCAACTTCGAAACGAGTGAAAGTAACAACTTTTGCGTTTACTGAATCAAGGTATTGTTCAACAGTTTTGCTATCGTCCATGATGTAAACTTGTGCAAGAAGTGTGTATTGTTGGTCAACCTTAGTGTTGTCAAGCATGAAGCGATCCATTTTACCAGGGATGATTTTATCCCAGATTTTTTCTGGTTTACCTTCAGCTTTAAGTTCTGCTTTGATATCTTCTTCAGCTTGAGCGATGATTTCATCAGTCAATTGTGATTTAGAACCATATTTCAAGTGTGGAAGAGCTGGTTTGTTAACCATTGCACGTGATTCGTTATCAAGATCGATAGCGTGGTTCATTTGAGCCAATTCATCGTAGATGAATTGTTCGTCAAGTTCTTTGTATGAAAGAACTGTTGGTTTCATAGCTGCAACGTGCATTGAAACTTGTTTTGCAAGAGCTTCGTCGCCACCTTCAAGAACTGTGATAACACCGATACGTCCACCGTTGTGTTGGTAAGCACCGAAGTGTTGTTCATCAGTTTTTTCGATAAGTGCAAAGCGACGGAATGAGATTTTTTCACCGATAGTTGCAGTTGCATTAACGTAAGCTGCTTCCAAAGTTTCACCTGAAGCCAAAGTTACTTTAAGTGCTTCTTCGTTGTTGGCAGGTTTTTGTTCAGCGATAGCTTTAGCTGTTTCTTTAACCAATTCAACGAATTGTGCGTTTTGAGCAACGAAGTCAGTTTCAGCGTTAACTTCAACAACTGCTGCAACGTTACCGTCAACGTAAATACCAGTCAAACCCTCAGCAGCAACGCGGTCAGCTTTTTTAGCTGCTTTAGCCATACCTTTTTCACGAAGCAATTCAATTGCTTTTTCCATGTCACCGTCAGTTTCAACAAGTGCTTTTTTAGCGTCCATGACACCAGCACCTGATTTTTCACGCAATTCTTTTACTTGAGCTGCAGTAATTGCCATTTTTATGTCCTCCAGGATTTTTTTGTTTACCAAATAATAAAAACGAGACAGAGCGGTTTGCTTTCTGCCCCGTTTTAAAGCATATCAAAGACTGTTAAGTCTCTAATCTTATTCGTTGTCGCCTTCTACAACTTCAACGATTTCTTCGATTGAATCAGCTTTTGCTTCTGCATGGAAATCAGCGTCAGCATCTTCACCTTGGCGTCCTTCGATAACAGCGTCAGCCAATTTAGAAGTGATCAATTTAACGGCGCGGATAGCGTCATCGTTAGCTGGGATGATAACATCGATATCATCTGGATCAGCATTAGTATCAACCATAGCTACTACAGGGATACCAAGTTTTTTAGCTTCTTTAACAGCGATTTGTTCTTTGTGTGGGTCAACAATGTACATTACGTCTGGAATACGTGGCATATCTTCGATACCGCCCAAGAATTTTTCAAGACGAGCACGTTGTTTGTTAAGAAGAGCAACTTCTTTCTTAGGAAGAACTTCAAAAATTCCATCTTCTTCCATACGTTTGATTTCTTTCAAACGAGCGATACGTTTTTGGATAGTATCCCAGTTTGTAAGAGTTCCACCCAACCAACGGTGGTTGATGTAGTATTGACCTGCGCGTTCTGCTTCTTCTTTAACAGCGTCAGCAGCTTGTTTTTTAGTACCAACAAACAAGATTACAGCGTCGTTAGCAGCTGCATCACGAACGAATTCGTAAGCTGCATCAGCCATTTTTACAGTTTGTTGAAGGTCGATAACGTGGATACCGTTACGTTCTGTGAAGATGTATTTAGCCATCTTAGGGTTCCAGCGACGAGTTTGGTGACCGAAGTGAACACCAGCTTCAAGAAGTTGTTTCATTGAAATTACTGCCATGAGTAGTTTCTCCTTTATAAAATGTTTTTTCCCTCTTCCAGACTTCATCTTGCAAATCCACTCATAATGAGCAACAGACTCACAATACATCCAGAATGAGTATTTGTTGCATAATACAACTATCATATTCTACCATAAAAGCAAGCTCTTGGCAAGCCATATGCGGCTTGAAAGAGTTTTTATTTTAGGCTTTTTGAAGCCTTTTGATAACTGAAAATGACCACTAAATTTTCACGATTTTTTCCAAGATAAAAACAAAAAAAGCTCGATTAATCGAGCTTACTTGGCATTATGAAGGCGGTAGACGGATTTGAACCGACGATCAAGCTTTTGCAGAGCCGTGCCTTACCACTTGGCTATACCGCCATAACAGATATTATTCTACCCTAAAATCAAAAACATGTCAAGTCTAATTCATGAAATTCTGAAAGAGGATTATGAAAATAAAAGAATGCCAAATTTCAAGTTCAAATTAGCCAGTCTGTAAAAACTCTTTAGGAGATTTATAATTGAATAGTTTCTTTGGATAGTTGTTAATCCAGTTTTCAATAAATGCGACTTGTTGTTGAGTCGCATTTTT
>ENA-OPZZ01000253-OPZZ01000253.1-human-gut-metagenome-genome-assembly--contig:-NODE-253-length-42907-cov-5.476835_pt1 | contig 42907 bp, 44 predicted proteins | sample MGYA00242487_ERZ504511 | MGnify/ENA primary metagenome ERZ504511 (study PRJEB26092, sample SAMD00036241) | human gut metagenome | host: Homo sapiens | study: EMG produced TPA metagenomics assembly of... | reverse complement strand
CTGAAAGCCCGTTATCCGGCCATGCCCCTGGAGTACGCCATAGCCGCCGTCAAGGACAGCATCCGTAACGGTGACTACCGTTACAGTGTGGGCGGCTGCCTCACTCCGCTGATAGAGAACTATATCCGCAAGTACAACGCTGAATGTTCAGGAGAAAAGAGGCAGGACGGTTTCCGTGCCGCCCTTGAGCGTCTAGGCATTTCTCCGGCACAGCAGCATGAGATCCTGCATCTGTCCGCGGACTCCCCCCGTGTGCTGGAAGCCGCCTTGAAGGAAATCGAGCGCAGCAACGGGCGCATCAGGAGCCCGCTATGTTTTCTCAGGAGCAGGCTGACGTCCGTCCGGACCGCATGATATTTTGACATTAGTTAGTATGTGAAAGAACATTCCATCCTGCCGTCCCGCTGTGAAGCCGGTGCGGCAGGAACTTGAAAAAAAACGAAAGATTATGAAATCACAGGAAGCCAATGCGATCCCCTTGCGGGAGATACTGGAAAAATACGGTCATGAACCGGTCAGGTCCTACCACGGCTATCTCATGTACAGCTCCCCTTTCAGAAATGAGGAGACCCCCAGCTTCATGGTGAACCTGCACACGAACAAATGGAAGGATTTCGGTGAGGACAGCTCGGGAGGTGTGGCTGACCTGGTCATGCGTCTGGAACGGTGCGATTTTCACTCCGCCATGCGGCGGATTGAAAAAAGCGACCTGTCCGCCCCGTCCGACCCCCTCCCTGTTCCGACTTCCGCCGGGGATGCCGGCACCAGCCCCAGACTGACTGTCGACAATATCAATCCCCTGACCAACAGGATGCTTCTGGAATACATGGGCCGGCGTGGAATTGATGCGGACATTGCAAAGGCATATTGCAAGGAAGCATACTACCATTTCAGCGGAAGGAAGGACAGGCGCTGTTTCGCCGTAGCTTTCCCCAATGACAAGGGAGGCATGGAGCTCAGGAATCCGATATTCAAGGGATGTGCCGGAGTAAAAGCCGTCACCTGTCTTGACAATGGAGGCGACCGTTGTGCCGTTTTCGAGGGATTCATGGATTTTCTCAGCTATCTCCAGTATGCCAGGGAACATCCCGGACTGCCGCCAATGAATTTCTGCATCCTGAACTCCACGGCCATGGCCGGCAGGTCCGGAGAGTTCCTTTCCCGGCACCGGCTGGTACATGCCTTTCTGGACAACGACAAGGCAGGCATGGACGCCCTGGAGAAACTGGAGGGGAATCTTGGGAAGGATACGGTACTGGTCAATGAGTCCGTCCGGCTGTATCCCCGGCATAACGATTTCAACGAGTTCCTGCAAGCCTGTAAAAAAAAAAGCAATGACTGCAGGAAATGAGATGTAATACAGCAAACAATATGAAAGAAGTATCAGAAAAGATAACGGAAAGAATCCGCAAGCTTATCCGGCTCAAAGAATCCGCCACACAGATCGGATCTGAAGGTGAAGCCCATGCGGCGGCAGCGGCGGTACACCGCCTGCTTATGGAATACAACCTCTCCCTGCTTGATCTTGCCGGTGAGAATCCACAAAACCGGCTGACAGCCTGCGAATCTGACAGAATCAGCTACAAGGATGCGGCCGGCAATATCTGGAAACGGGACCTGATGAGGGTCTTATGTGAATACAATTACTGCAAGATGCTGCTCTACGCGGGCACAACCCATATGGTGGTAATCGGGACAGAGGAAAATGCGGCAACTGTCATTGCGCTCTTTGACTACCTGCGTAAAACCTTCAGACGTCTGTCCGAAGAGAAGTATTCCGGGTATGCGCAAGGCAGACGCGGTTACTGGAGAACCGCCAAAGGTAAGAAGGACTATATCCGGTCTTATCTGGAAGGCTGCATACCCGGTTTACGCATGCAGCTGGAGAATTCCGGGCAGACGCCGCAGGAAACCGGCCTCATGATCTGTCACCAAAAACTGATAGACGACTATATGGGCAGGTTCAGGCTTGTCAGAAGAAAGCCTGTGGCGAACAGGCATAAGACGAACCACAAGGCTTATATGACCGGAGTTGATGACGGCCGCCATATAAGTCTGAGCAGGCAATTGAAGGATAATACTTTTAAAAGGATAAGAACATGGGCTTTGTCAACAGACTGATCACATGGATCATGGACCGGCTTTCCGTGGAGGTCGATCCGGATGCCGAATGGTTTTAGCAGATCGTGAAAAGGATGGTTGCGGTTCATCCCCGTTCACTTGATTAAAAACACATAAACGAAAAAAATATGGAGATAAAAGGAAAAGTACTTACCCTCTTTCCGGTCAAGGAAGGAGTCGGAAAGACATCGGGCACTCCGTGGAAGTCCCGTGAGTTTGTGATAGAAACGCAAGACCAGTATCCGAAGAGGATCTGCCTGCAAGTGATGAATGCCAACATGGACCGTTTTCCCATGGAGGAGGGTATGGAGGTCAGTGTCAAATTTGACATTTCCGCCCGTGAACGGGACGGCCGTTACTTCAACACGCTGACGGCATGGGACATCACCGTGCTGAATTCCCGGCCGTCCAATCAGGAAGGAGAAAACAGATGAGAAAGAAATTCTTTTTTCTGGGGATATTGTTGGGCGTCTGCCTGGCATCCCCGGCCCAGTTCTATTCCGCGCGTACCAACCTGATAGGGCTGGCAACGGGCAACATCAACCTGGAGGGGTCCATGACGCTGAACCGCCGATGGTCGCTTCATCTACCGGTCCAGTACAATCCCTTCGTCTTTAAGGACAACCGCCAGTTCCGCAACCTGACTGTCATGCCGGGCGTGCGCTACTGGTTCGTGGAGTCCTACTCCAATTTTTTTGTCGGGATGAACACCCTGGCAAGCGGCTATTCGATCGGCAGGATATGGAACAAGAAACGCTATGAGGGGGAAGGCTACGGCATCGGCCTCTCCATCGGCAAGGCCTACCCCCTGTCAAAAACATGGAACATAGAATGGGAACTCGGCGGCGCCGCGGTCTGGGCGAGGTACAACGAATACCGTTGCCGGGAATGCGGCGCCTTCCTGGGCAGAAAACACGGATGGTATCTGATACCTTCACGTGTGGCGTTGAACATGATATATCTTTTCTAAATGTACGGTCCTATGAAAAAAAGAAACATACCTGTAATCCTTTTACTTCCACTGCTGTCCTTATCCTGTTCCCTGTCCCACAAGATGGAAAGGAGCATCAGCAAGGTCGGTCTCTCACAGGCCGGCAAGCGGCCTGCACCGGACACGACATGCTATTCCGTTCCCGAAAAAATCACCTGGAAGGACAGTTCGGGAGTGGAACATATTGTCACCATGGCCGAACGTGACAGCGTTACGGGTGAAGAGATGACCGTGTTGCAGCTGGACGAGGTGACCATTGTCGCGCGTAACAGGAACATCCCCGAGCGTGCCGGGAAAGTGAATCTGGATTTTGTCGTGACCGTTCCGGGCAGGCTGATAGATGACAAATGGCAGGTACAGCTGACCCCTGTGGCCTACAAGCGTGGCAGACGCATAGAACTGGAGAGGATCTTCCTGTCCGGCGCCGACTTCGTCAAGCGGCAGAAAAAAGGATACGCGCAGTACCAGGCCTTCATAAACAGCATCATCCCGGATTCCGCCTATCTGAAAGAGATGTTCGACATGAAAGGCTACCGCCGTGCCATGGCCGAGCTGGAGGAGGAGTTCTACCAGGCATGGAAGCATGACTATATCGCCCGCGAGGAATGGATTGACTGGACTGAGAGATGGAACCGCCGTTACCAGCACTTCAACGCGAAGATGGAACGGAACCGCATGGCCATCGCCGGCCACAACACCATCCTGTCCGTACTTCCCGCCTACTGGCTCCGCCGTGACCTGGACACCACGCTGATTCCGTCCCGCTACCGCATGTTCTCGGAAGGCACCCCTCTGAAGGTACGCAGGGTGACGCCGGAAGATTCGGCGCGTATAGCGGAGAGATACTTCGATTACAAGCGCATTGCGGAGAACGAACGCAAACGTGACGCGGTGTCACGCAAATATGAGGAGCTGGTTCGTTTCCCTTACCAGGCCGCCCGTCTGGATACGGTCATCAGGAACAGGAACAATACCTTCAGCTATTATTACCGGCAGGAGATGGATGTTACCGATAACACGAAACGTATTGACCTGACAGTAGACGGAAGGATACTTGCCGTCAATGGCAGTTCCGCCAATTTACCGTCCTCGGATACCATTACCTATTATATAAGCAGTATGGTGCAGTTCCTGGACCATGCGCCCCGGTACAGGAAGGAGAAGATATACCGCAAGGCCACGGCCAATACGACCGCCTATATCAATTATCCGGCAGGCAGATACCTGTTTGACGAGGAATACGGGAACAACCGTTCCGAAATAGACAAAGTCCTGGAAGCGATCAACAAGCTGACCTATACCGGTGAGTTGGTGATGGACAGTATTGACATGACCGCCACCGCATCCCCGGAAGGCAGCGCGGCCGCGAACCGTATCCTGTCCAGGCAGCGTGCCGTTGCCTTGAAGGAGTACCTGTCCGGAAGGACGGATGACAGGACCGGCATCGACACCCTGATCCGTCCCCGGTGGATTGGCGAGGACTGGCAGCTTCTTGTCCGCAAGGTACAACAGGATACGGAAATGGATGACAGGTCAGCCGTTCTGGATATCATGTCCTCCGTAAAGGATCCGGACGCAAGGGAGGCCGGGATCCGGAAACGTTTCCCGGATGCCTACAAGCATATCAGGGAGAACTATTATCCTCTGGCACGTGCGGTGAACTTCGCATTCTACCTGCACCGCCGGGATATGATAGAGGAATTCAAATACACCACCGTCCTTGACTCGGCCTACATGCACGGTCTTGACCTGATGGAGGACAGGCAGTACAAGGACGCGCTGGTGATACTGTCGGACTATAACGACTACAACACGGCCATCTGCCTGATGTCACTGGGCTATGATGCACGGGCTGCCGGAATATTGGAATCCCTGCCGGAAAGTTCCAATGTGTGCTACCTGCTGTCCATCCTGTACAGCCGTCTGAAAGACGACGGCAAAGCCGTGTCCTCCTTCATGCGCTCACTGGAACTGGACGGTTCCAAAGCCTATCGCGGTCGTCTTGATCCGGAAATCAACCGGCTGATAACAACGTATAATTTAAACCTGTCGCAATATGAATAAAATAGTAAGAATTCTGCCCGGCATATTCCTGTCCCTGCTGTCACTTTCCTCTTGTGACGGCCTGTTCACCGAGGATTGTATCTACAAAGGATACCTGCACGCCCGTAACGGGTTCCATCACCCTTCCGATATGGGCACACCGGAACAGGCGGAGATGAACCTGATGGTTTTTCCGCTGACCGGTAACGGCGTGGCGGAATATGACAATCTTTCCATTCCTTTTAATGGAAGCGGTGATGCGTATGGGACCTTGCATATCGGGAGTTACGAGTTTCTCGCCTGCAACAAGGATGTCAACATCCTGGAGGATGCGGGCTCCGCCGCCACCGTCCGCTTGCGTGTTCCGACGGAACAGGGAAAGATCACGGCGGAGCAGGGATACGCGTATTCCTCTTCCGTGACCGGTACGGTCATGACTGACGACACCCTGCACGTCACCTGCGAGAGCAAACTGATGGTGCAGCGGATTGTCTTCAACATCACGGTGACGAATACGGGAATCCTGGAATATACCGGAATCACCGCCGAACTTGACGGCGTGACCACAAGCCGGTATGTACGTACAAGGGAAAAGGGAAGCGGTTTCGCCACCCTGCCTTTCACCGTCTCCCCTGAAAAGGAGAATTTCTTCCGGAAGGAAGTGCTGGTGTTCGGCATCAATACCGGGGTGAGCAATGTCATCCGTCTTCATCTGGACGGGGACATGCCCGTGGATGCGGATCTTGACCTGAGTGATGTGTTCAAGGACTTCACCGCTGACGGTATCAGTGTGGACATCACCGTCCGCGTATCCCCGTCCCTACATACCGCATCCGCTTCCATCGAGGACTGGCAGAATGTGGAATGGGGCCAGGGAATAATTACTTATTAATACTGTTTTTTTATCATCAATTTAAAATTTTACAAAATGAAGAAAATGTTTTTGTTCGCAGCGTGTCTTGCCGTATTGGCATGCAGCTGTTCCGAGAATGAAGAAGGAACCGTCAAGGATGTCCGTGCCTCCTTGAAAATCAACGCCAACATCGGTGCTCCCGCTGTTTCCCGCGCGGAAAAGACCGCCTGGGAAGCCGGTGACAAGCTGGGTCTTTATGTCTGCAACGGTACTCTGGGCACTCCGTACAACCAGAATGCCGTCTATACCAACACCCCTTTCACCTATTCAGCTGCCGGATGGACTTCGGAAGAGATCCTGCTGGATGAGAACGAGGCGACGGTGTTCGCTTATTATCCGTATGATGCCACGCTGACCACCCCCTCCGCCCTTCCGGTGGACATCACCACCCAGACGGACCATCTGTACGGACAGGGCGACACCAAGGCGAGCATCCTGAACCGTAATGTGAACATCACGATGAAACATGCCCTTTCACAGGTCGTATTCCGCATGAAGAAAACGGAAGGATACAGACAGGAAGGCGTCCTTACCGGAATCACACTGAAGAATGTCGGTTCCGCCACTCCGTTGTATACCCGTGCCACTATGGATATTTCAACAGGTTCCCTGACAAAAACGACGGCAGGCAATGTGGAATTCAGCGCCGGCGCCACTCTGACAGACAAGGCCGTATCCTTTTCATCCATTGTCGTTCCGGTTGATGCGACAGCGGGCAAGGATATGCAGGCCGTGTTCACCATTGACGGAAAGCAGCTGCAATTCACCTTCCCGGCCGGAACGAAATGGGAACGCTCTTACCGTAATATCTACGACATCGTACTGGGGAATAACGGTCTGGTCATCGGCGGTGCCGATGGCAGCGGTGTGACCATCGAACCCTGGACAGACGATGTGAAAGGTGAAATCCAGCTTGTACCTGTAATCTGACTTTAAGGGGCGGGAAGCCTTTCTTCCCGCCCTGTTACAAACCATATCGGGGCTGCCAATCCCCCATAATCAGACAAAACGATGAAAATGAAGAATATTTTAAACAGCCTTTTCCCCTGGCTGGCCGTGACAACCCTCCTGTCCCTGCAGGGCTGTGAGAATGAGGAAGGCACCGCAATCCACAGCCGTGATACCGTGTCCTTTGAAATTGACGCAGGGGGAGCACGGGCAACCGAGACAACGTTTGAGACCGGGGATGCCATCGGCGTCTATGCGGCAGTACGCATGTCATCAGCGCCTGCAACCTTGAAAACGTCCGGAAACTATGCGGACAACAAGCGGTTCGTCTGGAACGGCTCGCAGTTCGTGGCGGACGGGGACGCCAACGAAATAGCCGCCGGCTATGAAACGGATTATTATGCCTATTACCCCTACAGGGAAGACATGGGCAATCCGTTGGATTATGATTTCAGCATACAGGGGGACCAGCGGGAAGGCATCACGCTTTCCGACTTCATGTATGCGGCCAACAGGAGCGGAACAACCGATAAGGTCATAACGCTCGCCTTCTCCCACCGGCTGTCCCGGCTGCAGGTCACTTATACGCCGGAAGCGGGAGAGGCACTTTCCGGCGTGACCATCCAAAGGGCCAAGGCTACAGCCAATATCAACCTGGGAACCGGCACCGCCAATACCCTTGGAGCCACCTCGGATATACGGATGTATAATGACGGCGGCACATTCACTGCGGTCATTCCGGCGCAGGACCGGGATGCCGACGGTACATTCCTTACCCTTTTATTTGCCGACGGCACAAAAAAGGACTACACCCTTACGGCAAAGAAAGAATTCCTTGCGGGGCATACTACCGTAATTCCGTTCATGGGCAAAGAGCTGCAGTATACCTTTACCGTCAGTCCGGAAACCATCGGCAGCGGCTATTCCGGCGGCATCTATAACTACGAAACGGTTTCAAACAAATATTATTCAATAAACGGGAAGCCATTGCCCGGCACTGAGAGTCCATTGGATTACACGGTTTCAACGACAGACGTCTGGATAACCCCGGACAAGGCGGGCAAAACAATAAAGGTGGCGGAAAACCTGAATACCGCTCCCCGAAACGGCAAGGTCCTGTTTACCCAGGCAGAATCCGGAAGGACTTACATCCTGCCGGTACAACAGTCCTCCGCTACCACGCGGCAGACCTTGCAAATCAGCACAACTGCGGGAAACATACCCGCTGCCGGAGGAAACAAGGCTGTCACAGCCGTTCTCAGCACTTATTATAACGACCACCGGGATCCTGATAAAAAAGAAAATGTAACGGTTTCCCTCAGTGGAACCGGGACGGGATTCAGCCTGTCCGGGAATCAGGTCCTGGCTGTCAACAATACTACGACAAATGCCAGAAGTATTACCGTAAAAGGCAGTTACAACGGCATAACATCGGATAACAGCCTGACCATAACACAGGATGCCGGTGCAAAACAATACGCATCCTGGAGCGACTGGAGTGTAACCGTATCGGCCAATCCGGAAACGGTTGCAAACACGGGAGGTACATCCGTCATCACGGCCGATGCAGCCCGTACCCGTGCGTGGACGTGGAACGGTGTCGGCGGTTCAGGAGGTACGGAAACAGACAGGGCCACACCGTCATTGTCGGCAGCCGGCAGCGGATTCAGCCTGTCCGGAACAACACTGACAGCAGGCAACAACACAACAACATCTGAAAGATCCTGTACAGTCACGGCAACCCATGCCGGTAAATCAGCGACCTGTACAGTCAAGCAGCCGGCCGGAACAACCGGTTACGGAGATTGGAAAGTAAACATATCCGCCAGTCCGACCACTATCGCGGCCGCCGGAGGAACGTCAACGCTGACCTGCTCGGCTGCGCGTGACGTATATACCAATGGGGTAAAGACCGGTACGGAAACCGCCACACCTGTCATCTCGGGCAGTGCAGCCGGATTCAGCCTGTCCGGAAAAACAGTCAGCGCCGGCAACAACACCTCAACAAGCACGCGAAGTATAACATATACGGCAACCCATGCCGGTAAATCAGCCAGCTGTACGATCACCCAGTCTGCAGGAAACAGGCAATATGCGTCATGGAGTGCCTGGAACGTGACAGTGTCAGCCAATCCGGCCACGATAGCCGCAAGCGGAGGCACATCCTCCATCAGCGCGGCGGCAACCCGTACCCGCACATGGACGTGGAACGGTGTCAGCGGTTCCGGCGGTACGGAAACAGACAGGGCCACACCGTCATTGTCGGCAGCCGGCAGCGGATTCAGCCTGTCCGGAACAACACTGACAGCAGGCAACAACACAACAGCGTCTGAAAGGTCCTGCACAGTCACGGCCACTTCAAACGGCAGGTCGGCCGCCTGTACGGTCAGACAGTCCGCCGGCAGTCAGACAACGGAGTACGGCAACTGGACCACGGGCTCATTGTCAGTGTCCGCCAGCCCGTCCGGTATCGGCTCATCCGGAGGCACAAGCCGCCTGAGTGCGACAGCATCACAAAGCCGTCCGAAATACACGAAGTGGAACGGCATAACAACAGGCACCACCACAGAATACCGGAGTGTGGATGTGAGCTCATCCGCCTCATGGTCAGGAAGCGCGTCGGGCTTCAGCCGGAGCGGCACGACTGTCACAGTGGCGGCCAATGGCAGCACTTCATCCCGCAATTGTACCTATACGGCAAGTTACGGAGGAAAATCAGGCCATGTGACAATCCATCAGGATGGAAAGCCCGCCGATGTAATCACCTACGGGTACATATTCACGCTCGGAGCCGTCAGCGGTGATGACGTCGTCTCCACCGGGGGAACCGTCACCTACAGTGTCACCTCACAGAAGATCACATACACCAACGGCAGCGAAACCTCCCGCAGCAATATCGGCTGGTCGGCTTCCGCCAACGTGTCCTGGATCAGTGCCGGCACAAACTCGGCAACCGTCAGTGAAAACCCGACAACTTCCGACCGTAGCGGCACGATTACGCTGACCCAGAACGAAAGCGGAAGGAAACTGTCAATCACTGTATACCAGGACAGAAAGGTATCGGTGGACATAAACTAAAAACTATAAATATGGATAAACCATTCAATCATCTCATTATTTGTCTGACGTTTGTAATGCCGGTTGCAGCCCTCAGCGGCTGCTCCGGCCCTAACGACAGTCCGGAGCAGGACGCCGTCATGTCCATCAGCTCCTGCACGGCACGTGGTGATGACGGGCAGGAAATGTCCGTCAGCGAGTTCGGCATGTTTGTAACGGATACGGCGGGAAACCTGTATCCGGACAACATCCGAGTCCTCAACCGGTCCGGGAAATGGACATTCGCGGAGATTTCCCTGTCGGACGGGGATAAAGGCATATATGCGTATTATCCTTACAACCCGTCCTTCAGCGGCGGAAAGATGGGCCTGGACGCAAGGAGCCAGACAGACTATCTGTATTCGGAAAGGACCATGGTGTCCGGGAACGCACCCTCCGCCTCCATCACCCTGTATCATCTTCTTTCGAAGGTGACTTTCAGAATGCCCGCCGCCGTCACCGCGGTCAGAGTGGCGGATTACAGCTACTCCGCTTCGTACAGTCTTCTGACGGGCTCACTGGAGATAAAACCGGAAAAAGGCACAATATCCTCCGGGACAGGAAGCCTGCTGCTCTATCCCGGTGACAGTCCGGCCATGCACGTGGCGCTGGTGGCCGGCGGACATCCATACGACTTCGTCATGCCGGCGGCGGCATTCCGATCCGGAAAGGAATATGTCTACACTTTGAAAACCGCCGGAAACGGGGTGGAGATAGAGGACATCACCATCACCGGCTGGCAGCCCGGAGGCAATTATGAAGGAACAATAACTGAAAAAGAACAAGAAAGGCAATGAAAAAGAAAATTTATACTTTATCCGTCCTGCTGGCGGCGGTTCTTCCGGCAGGGGCACAATCCATCAAAAGTGACATCAACACCGTCCTGAACGACATCGCACTGCCGGTTTTCCTCGGTGTGATGGTCATGGCGCTTGCCGTAGGCATAGGAAAGAACTGGAGACTCATCAATGACGAGAACAGCGAGGGCAACAAGAAACAGGGATGGATGAACGTCGCCTACATGGTCGGCTATGTCCTTATCGCGGTGACCGTCATCAGCTTCTGCGTGGGCAAGATAGCCGGTGTCAGCTTCTCAATCTGACCGCCATGGAGTACAAGGTGCGCAAAGGGATCGAGAACCCGTGCAAGATACACGGGCTGCTGGTACGCGACTTCTATCTGTTGCTCGGTTACGGCGGATTCGCCGTGGCCGTGCTCCTGCTGAACGTCAAGAGCTGGCTGGAGGACGGTACGACAGGCGGTGAAATGCTTTTCATATTCGTATTGCTTGTCGGATGTGGCCTGTTGTTGGCAAGGAAGTTCTATAAGAATGCCTCAAGGAAGAAGTACAGGCCGCCGCATTGGGAGAAGACGGTTACAAACCGTGATGTGAGAAATGCTTTAATGAAAGACAGATAAACTATTGACAGTATGGAAAGTGTTAGAAACTGGCTGGAACAAACAATCGGAATGCCAATTGATTATATATGCATCATTATCATGGGGATGCTGACACTGCATGTTTTGATAAGAATTGCCATACATGGGAACATGGAGTTCTTAAAAAAGTATGGCAAGAGTGGCAATGATACCGAAAAAAAAATCAATGATCCCTCTAAAGAAAGGAACGACTCATCGTCTGCATGATTCAACATTTTTTTTTAAGGAGCTGCCAACAGTGTTTGCCCCCCAATGTAATCTTACCCAAACAAATCTTTGCAAACAGGAGAAGAATACTAAAGTAGGCAACACTTGAATATAGCACAAGAAACCTTGTCCAATAACAGGCCAAAGAAATCTGTATTCCTTTACTTTCGATCAGATAAAGGTAAATCAACTCCCCAAAAGCGAGAACAGGAATCGGAACGAATACAGCATATGGAGGTGGTTGTACCGGACAGGAAACAAGAGTGGTTAAACTGAGATATGCTCCGGCAGTTCCCGTAGCCAACATCAGTTGTACGACAAAAGTATAGCTACTGAAAGATGATATATACATAAACAAAAACGGATACACAATAATAGTGCAGGCGGCAAGGGAAACAATAGTATACCGTATGCCCCTTTCCATTTTTTGGTAGATATCTCCCAATTCATTTAACATATCATAAGACAGATCAAGTTAGACAATAATAGTGTTTGATTCCTGTGCAAAGATACAAATAACAACCGAATGGATAAAAAATAAACAAACAATAAGAAAATGGCAAACGAAGGATATTCCATACTGGATGTCATCAATGACGAATACGGTGTCATCCTTACCAGAAACGGCTGCGTGTCTGTAGCGTTCCGCATGTACAATCCGGAATGCTACAGCCTGCACCGTACCGACCTGGAGGAGCGCAACGCGCGTCTCTACCAGGCGTTCAAACACCTGCCCTCCGGCAGCTTCGTGCACAAGCAGGACGTGTTCCTTAAAAGGGAGTACGTTCATGAGCTGGAAGGGGACAGCTTCATCGACAAGGCGGAACAGAGGCATTTCTCCGGCCGTGAGTATCTGGAACATGACTGTCTTCTGATATTCACCCTGTCCGGCCTGTCCTCCCTGGCAGCCTCGTACAATGCCAACCCGTTCTCCTACCGGGAGAGGCTGCATGTGTCCGACCGGGAGAAACTCACCGAATTTCTGGAGGGGGTGAACTCCGCCATTGGTGTGATAAACAGTATCAGGGACACCCGTCTGGAAAGGATGGCCGCCGCCAGCCTGAGGGAGTATGTCATCCGGTACATCAACTTCTTCCCCCGGGCTGACTGCGACCGTGACATCCATTTCTCCGGAGAGATCACCGTCGACCGGGAGAAAGCGCGTTGCTATACCGTCTGTGACGGTGACTATCTGCCTGACCGCACCGTCAGAAGCGATGTGGAGGACACCACACTGCCCGTGTCCGGATGCAGCCTGTACATGGCGGAACTGGAAGGCCTGGGCGTGCACCTGCACTGCAACCATGCGGTCAACCAGATCCTCTATTTCGAGGGCTCGGAGAAACTTTATGAAGAGTTCTCCCGCCGTGTGGCGGTCTACCGCACCAACAAGGGATGGGACAGGGCCATGCTGGAGCCGAAGGCGGACGAGCTCGAGAACATGCAGAAGGAGATCATGGAGGAGAGGCAGCTCCTCTGCCGTGCCAATTTTTCCGTCATGATATGGGATGACAGCCCGGAACTGCTGGACCGGGCCGAGAAGAAGCTGCGGGAATACCTGACCGTCTCGGACTTCAAATTCTATATACCGTCCTACGAGCATCTGGCCAACATATACCTGGCTTCGGTTCCCGGACAGGAGAAAGGGCTTGACAGCGGTTTCCTGTTCCTGACCCCGCTTTCCCTCGCGCTCTGTCTGTTCATCAACTACACGACATTCACCCCGGATGAGGAAGGGGTGTATTTCAATGACCGTATTTATCAGATACCTTTGAAAAAGGATATCTGGGACGCGAAGAAAAAACGCATACCGGCCCGCAACGGCATCGTGGTGGCATCCACCGGCGGCGGCAAGTCCGTGCTGACACTGAATATCGTGCAGCAGCTCATCGAGCAGGGCTATATCGTGGTGGTGGTGGAGTTCGGGTACTCTTTCGGACAGCTCTGCAAGCTTTATCCTGAAATCTCGCTGCATGTGGACTATGACGGGGAGACACCGCTGGGCCTGAATCCCTTCGATCTGGAGGGCCGTTCCCTTGACAACAACAAGATAGAGGTGCTATCGGGTATCGTGCAGCGTTTCTGGCGCCGCATGTTCGGGAAGGACGAGGAGGAGCAGTCCGTAGCCCTCACAAAATTCATCCAGGATTATTACACCACCTGCCTGCCGCCCCATTCCTTTCCCTCTTTCTACCGCCACGTGACGGAGCATTATGAGGATATCTGCCGGCGGAAGGACGTAGACCCCAATTATTTTGACCTGTCCTCCTTCCGCCTCATATGCAGCGAGTTCCTTCCCGGTGAACGGTATGCCAATGTATGCAGGACCGACGGAGTGCCCGATTTCGGGAACAGGCGGCTGGTCGTGTTCGAGCTGACGCAGATCAAACAGGACAAGTTCCTCTCCGACCTGGTCATGGCCCTGATCTTCGACGTGATTCATGACAAGATCCTTTCCGACCGGACCAGAAGGGGGATGATCATTTTTGACGAGTATGCCGAGACGGCGCAGATGAAGTCCAGAGGCGAGGATATCAGCATACATTCCGCAGTCGCCTTCTGCTACCAGAAGATACGCAAGGAGAACGGTGCGGTGATGACCATCGTCCAGAGTCCCGACCAGCTTCCCGATGACGAATTTACCAAAGGCATGATCACCAACACCCAGCTGCTGTACATCCTTCCCACAACGGATGTGGTATACAGGGCCGTGGAGAAAAGGTTCGAGATGGGGGGCGACCCCGCCCAGTGCAACATGATGCGGTCCATCCGCAACGACTTTTCCGGGGAGCGTCCGCATTCCGAGTGCTTCATCCGCTTCACCGGCGGCCAGGGGAGGTATGCGGTGGTGGTGCGCAACGAACTGAGCCGGGAGAAGTTCCTCGCCTTCCAGACCGACGGGGAGACATGGGCTGAGATTGACGGCTATTCCAGGACCATGCCGATGGAGGAAGCGATAGGCAGATACATGGAGAGACACCCGTCAAAGGACAGGAAATGAAAGGAGACCGTATGGAAAAAGGATTAAAGGGATACAGGCCGCTTCTGCTTCTGCTCCTGTGCGGCGGAATGACCTTGAAGGCTGCCGCACAGGCGGCGATTACCGACCCTCTCAACACCGCCCAGAGCACACTGACCGCGGGAAATACCGCTGCAACGGTGAAACAGGTGACGGAATCGGTGAACAGACTCCAGACCGCCCTGGACTATGTCCAGAAGGTGTCCGCCACCGTCAGACGCGCACGGATGTTCACGGACCTGATAGACCGGCAGAACCGGTTGAACAGCAACTGCCTCAGGACGCTGGAAGAGGCGGAGAAGATGGACATGAAGGGGCTGCCGGGCATCACTTCGGCCGTGCAGGACGTGGTGGCGAACAACGCCGCCATCATCTCCCTGACCGGGGATATACTCAGCAGTGACCTGAAAATGAACGACAGCGAACGGATGGAGCAGCTCGACGGATGTCTTCAGGAAGTCCGTCGCCAGGAGGCTTCACTGGGCACCATCAGACAGATCATGTCACATACGCGTACCATCAGACGGAATTTGGGACTTGTAACGGAATAGGAATATGGCATCAATAACAGAAATATCGGTCGAGCATATCCACAATGCTTATGAAAGTATCCGGGGGAACATCGCCGTGGAAGCCTTCTATGCGGTAGTGACGGGATTCATGGCTGTCACGCTCATCCACCGTCTGTATACGGTATACCGGGAGGTACAGTCCAACGAGGACGGCACGCCCACCATGAAGGATTACATGAACCTGGTGTGGCAGTATGTATTCTGCATAGCCGCCGTCGCACTGTTCCCCGTGCTGCTGGAAGCCCTGGAAACGGTGTTCGGCAAACTGATGGACGATCTGCAGGCCGGATTCGGCGGAAAGGTCTATGATGTGGCCGACCTGTTCCAGAAGCCGATAATCGCACAGTTCGAGAAACAGTTCAGCGACATGTCGGTAATGGACGTTGCCGGCGTGTTGCTCAATCCGGTCGGCAGTTCGTTCGATTATCTGCTGGCGTATGTGGCCGGCGTCATAGCCGCCCCTTTCTACATGTACGCGCAGACCCTGTTCATAGTCGGCAGATACATGTTCCTGCTCCTGCTGGAACTTATATCCCCTGTGGCGATAGCCTGTTTCTACAACGAGAGTACCCGGACGTATTTCCATACGTGGTGCAAGAACCTGCTGGTCTGTTATCTGATGGTACCGGCCTTCATCCTTGCCAGCAAGTTTTCGGACGCCATCGTCTGCGAGTATGTCATGAACACCTCGTGGAATGTCGTCCTGCAGGTGTTGTTTTCCCTTGCGTTGAAACTGTCCCTGCTGGCGATTGTGAGAGGCAGGATCCATAACCTTTTTTAAAACAACGGAAGAATATGAAAATGGATATAAAGAATATGGTGAGGGACTTCGCCTCACTGGGAGAGGCCAAGAAGCGGTCCTCCGTCTATGTCAAGGCGGTCAGCCTGTTGTGTGCGGCCATCGTCGCCCTGGTGCTGTTCTTCATGAACATGACCGTCCGCGGAGTGACGGACAGGATCCTTGTCGTGAATACCGGCGGAGAGTTCCTGCAATTGAAGTCCATGGAAACGGACAAGTTATACGAGACCCTGTTGAAGGCCCACTGCAACGCGGTGGCCTATTATGTAAACTCTTTCGACAGGATGAGCATCTCCGGAAACCAGGCGCAGGCCGTGTTTCTGGTGGAGAAATCCGAGCTGAACGCCATCTGGAACAAATACCTGAACGACCGCGCCTATGCCGACGCGGCGGACAGGGGTGTCATCTACAAGTGCGTGTTTGAGAAGCTGCACAGGGTCGGGATACGTGATGACGGTTACAACGTGCTGTTCACCTCCATCCTGTCCATCCATGATGCCGGCGGGGTCAAACGTATAAGGATATACAGCCGGGGCGACGCCATACGCACCACCCCGTCCTATCCGGAGAATGTGACAGGCTTCTTCTTCCGGAACTATACACAGGAATACGAGCTGTTGGATAGCTCGGATGGAAACAAAGAAAGGAATTGAATAAAACAGAAGAACATGAAGAAGACTCAAGTAATCATTGTCAGCGTGTTCGGGTTACTTGTCCTTCTTGTCATCTGGACAATCTCCGCGATGAAAGGAAAGGAAGAGAATCAGAACACCGTCCGTCTTAGCACGGACAACAAGGATGTGACCATTACGGATGTGAAGGCCCAGCTCGAGCGTACCCCCCTGCGCAAGCAGGCGGAGGGACAGGGCGGGGACAATCCGGTGGACATAGAGCGTATGCGTCAACTCATCATCAACAGTGAGATGCCGCCGGAAGAGGAATACGGGCGGAAGGCGGATACCGCCTCCTATATCCTTCCCACACAAGAGAACCTGGACAGTATCACCCGTGAACTGCGGAAGAAGAAAAAAAGGAAACAGGAGAAAAAGAAGGTGGAGAAGAAGGAAGAGACAAAGGAAGCCCCTGAGGCAAGGACAAGATTCAACACGGTCGCCTTGCACAAGAGCAGCAGGCGGAACGCCATCCGCGCGTACGTGCATTCCGACCAGGTCGTGATGGCCGGATCCACGCTGAAGATGCGTCTGGGTGAGGACTGTCTCACCGATGACGGCCGTCGGGTGAGGAAGGACTCGCCGGTGTACGGGGAAGTGAGGAAGATAGACGGCGAAAGGGTCATTGTGGAGATCAGGACAGTCAATGTGGGCGGCAATATCCTTCCGTTTAAAAAAGAAGTATATTCTTCTGACGCAATGGAAGGTATCTATGTACCGGGGAACGCAAAGGCGGAAATCAACAAGGATGCCACGGCCGGGGCGGTGGACGGGACAAATCCGCAGATAACCGGAGGCCTGGACATGGGCAGCCAGCTTATTGCCGGAGGCGTGAACGGTGTGGTGAACGCCACCAAGCAGGCCGCAAGCAAGAATATCAAGAAAGTGAAGGTCACCATCAAGACCAACTATGCCGTGTTTCTGATGGAGAAAAAAGAACCGGGGGAAAGCTGACCGGAAACGGCATATTGAAACATTAAAATGGTGTGTATTCACGCCACGAACAGTCAGGGCAAAGAAGTGATGAAAAGGCATCTGTGGATGAGAAGCAAAAGTCCCGGATAATGGTCCGGAACCTGAAAAGTAAACAATAAATAAAAACAAAAATTATACAATGGAAACCATACAGGAAATTATAGATACAATAAAACAATGGCCGGCCACAATATGGTGGGTTATGGGAGCTCTTTTCATTATCCCCCGGTTTTGGGATACTCCACCGAGAAAGAAACGAAATAAAGATAAAATGACGGATGATAAGAATAACGACTTAAAAAGTTCAAATATGACTGATAAAAAAGAATTTGGAGGCAACCTGATGGAAGAAGGTGTCATCATGTGGGCCATATTTACCAAAGAGGGGAAAGCAGCCCTGCGTATGGATTACGAAGTACATCCCGAGAATGGAAAAGTCGGCTATGGAAGGTTGTTGTCCCCTGATGTATCCGTACTGCATGAAATCCTCACACCGGATGATGCTGACAGGTTTCTTTCCCTTCCTGAATACGGGATTTCGATACGGATCAGGATGCGCCTACGATATCAGGGAACTGAGGACAGGGTAGTAAAGCAATCGGAGTATGAGCCGGAAATGTGCTTTCCCGTGTGGATAGTGCCACAGGAGAACGGACAGGTCAGCCTATACCTTGAGGAACCATCCATAAACCAATGCGCTATTCAGGATATAACCGGATTACCGGGAGTGCCTGATTTGCAGCCGGACGGTGTACCCGTAAGGGGCGAAATGCTGATACGACGAGCAAGTCCTCTTGGGGAGTTTCCCCGAATATTCGAGTGTCTGGAAAAGAGAACAAACAGAAAAAGCGACCTGATGAAAGAAGGTGTGCTTGTGTGGATTATGTTCACCGCAGAGGAGAAAACCGTCCTGTATGCGAATGACCGGATACATTTTGCAGAGGATGGAAAATATGTTCCGGGACAGCTACTCTCCCCCGATATCTCCGCCTTTCATCAGGTTTATGACTGGGATGAACAGTATCTGCAGATTCGTTCAAGCCCCGAAGTTTCAGTACGGTATCGGATACGGCTCCGTTATCCGGGAGCAGACGATACCGGTATAGAAAGATCGGAATATGAACCGGAAGCATGTTTCCCCGCATGGATCGTAAAGGAGAAGGCCGGTCAAACCAGCCTGTATTTGCAAGAGCCTTCTACCGGACAATGCTTCATTCCGGATATGGGTGGATTACCGGGTCTGCCGGAACTACAACCGGATGACATACCCGTCAGGGTCGAAATGCTGATACGCCAGGCCCACTGTATTTTCGACACGGTAGATCCGACCTTTCTGAAAGCCAGAAGGAACAGCACTAAGGAAAGAGAAAAATACGCGGATCTTCCACCTTCTTATGCCGAAATCCTCAGAAAGATAGATGCCGAAAGGGAAAAAGAGGGACACCGGCCACACATAAACCCAATAGTGTCCACTCCGCCTGTTTATATCGAATTATCTCGAATTACTTGATGGGGCACCCGAAGATATGGAAAAGACCGGAATGCCATACTGAGTATGTTCATAAAATTCACATCCTACTAAACGGGGCTTGTATTCAAGGATTACGTTCTCCAAGCGCATGGTTTTATGCTTATGTTTACAGAGGAATATTATATGTGTTACCTCATAAATATTATTAGAAAACAACTCCCGTTTTTTTTGGCGGATGGTCGTCATGATAGTCGGATCTATTATATATTCTCCGATAGTGAGCCAGACATGATGGGACATGGTAGGTACCCTATGCCCAAATTGGGCGAGGAGCTGCCTTCTCGTGGCAGACCATATCTTATTCCCGTTAAGCCGGCAATCACCAGATGTGACAATCGAATCAATGTTGTATTGGCTTTTTAGTCTGTCATGAATTTCCATGCATACTATATTACACCTGAATGCAATATTGGATTCTCCTTGTTCCTCGATATAATCAACTATACAAGAGAATACTTCCGGCAAGTCATTGGCATTCAAGGTGTCTTTGTCAACTGGAAAACGCACATCGGGAAGTTTGAATTGATGACCAAAATTACGGACAGTAAAATCATAGGCTCCTTCAAGAGAGGCTGTGTAGCTCCGGCTGAAGTGAATCCGTATGAAGTTTTTAAGACGTATAAAAAGAGAATTTATTTTTCTGTACATGTTAGATATTTTTTTATGAAGCCGCAAAAATATAGAATTAATCATATGAGACCAAACAGAATTTACATCACAGGAATACTTCTCCTGTTTGCTTTTTTATCAGGAAGAGCCCAGCAGCCCCGTATTGACGAGCTGGAGTGCAGAAACCTGAAGATCGGTTATGAGAAGACGCTCCATATGATATTCCCCACTCCCGTGAAATACCTGAACATGGGGGATGAGAACATCATAGGGGAAGTCATACAGGTATGTCCGTCCGTCATCCGGCTGAAATCAACGGTAAGGGATTTCAAAGGAGAGACCAACCTGTCGGTTGTTACGGAGGACAGCAGGTATTACACCTATTGCATATCCTTCGACGAGGGAGCGCAGGCTGTCTACAAGGAGGGCGGTACCATGCCGGAAACGGCGGTTCTTCCGGTTTCTGACGAGAAACTGACCCATGTGATCTATCCGGAAAAAATCGTGTATGTGGATTTCGGAAACACCACCGTACAGGTGGAGAAAGCGGAGAATGTGAACAATATTGTCGCACTCAGGGCCGTGTCGCCGTTTGCCCTGCAGACCAACCTTACCGCCATCACCGAAAGCGGCAGGTTCTATACGTTTGACCTGCGGTATGCGCCCGGATGTGAGAGATTTTCCTTCATTGTGGACAAACAGGACACCAAAAGGAAGCAGGTGGCCATACTGGAGGGAAGAGAGCGGAATACCCGGCAGAAAGCACTGCTTGAAAAGGAGATATCACGGAGGCCGAAGCTGCTGACCAATATCAGGGACGAGGTGGCCGGCATGAGATTCTGCGTGACCAATATCTTTGTGGACAATGATATCCTGCTGTTCCGCTTCGGGCTGCACAACCGTTCCCAAATCGGCTATACCATGGACTTCATCCGTTTTTATATACAGGATGCGAAAAAACGGAAAAAGACCGCCGTCCAGCAGCTGGAGCAGCAGCCTCTCTTCTCTTTCAACCGTCCGGAGGAGGTGGCTGCGCTTTCCTCATGTGACTTTACGGTCGCCCTTCCGAAATTCACCATACCGGACAAGAAGGTGCTCATCATAGAGATACAGGAGAGAAACGGGGGAAGACATTTCTATTACAAATTGAAGAACAAACAGCTGATCAATGCGGAGATACTGTTCCCGGAGATTGTAGGAAAACCATAAAGGATACCACATGATAACGAAACTAGTTCTGTTCCTATGCCTCTTCTGTCCGGTACCTGATAAGGAAAGGGCCATATTGGAGGACGCACTCTCCCGGTGTTCCAGTCTTGAGCGCATCGGGGAGATCATGGACATCGTGGAGAGGCATCATCTGGAATACAGGATACCGGTACATCCCCCTGTACACCGGTTCCACCGTATCAGTTCCGCCTACGGATGGAGGAGCGACCCGGTTACCGGACAGCGCAGGTTCCATTCAGGAGTGGATATTGCGGCGGAACTTGCATCGACCGTGCATGCCGCAGCTGATGGAAAGGTCATATACTCAGGAAGAAAGGGAGGATATGGATACTGTGTGATGATACGCCATGCCTATGGCTTTGTGACCCTGTACGGGCACTTGTCCGCCTGTTATGTTCCGGAAGGGGAAGAGGTCAGGAGTGGCAAAGTGATCGGATTCATCGGATCAAGCGGAAAAAGCACGGGAAACCATCTGCATTATGAGGTGAGAAAGTACGGAAGGCCGGTCAGGCCATACATCAGAAAAAGAAGAGGATTATGAGAATACTGGACTACATGGAAAGATTACAGACACTGACCCGTCTGCTGAAAAAAGAACATACAGGAAGTCTTACGCAAATGGCCAGGAATATGGGAGTGCATCGTCTTACCGTCTATAATTACATGAATGAGCTCCGGGCCATGGGGGCTGAGATAGAATATGACAAAAAAAAGAATACATATTATCTCAAGAAATCATTTAATATCCAACTGATAATTAGCAGTTGAAAAATGGTCTGAGTATAAAAACGTTATACTGCTTCCCACTTACATTTGCATATTAAAAACTATCAAAATAAAATTTATGAAAACAAATCATTTACATTACATTGTGCTGCTGGCAACCATCTTCTTAGGCTGCTCATGCAGTGAAGAAATTGAAAAAGATCTCACAACCGGAAAGACCGCGGTGACTATCGAGGTTGACGGAGAAGAGGATGCGGACTCACGTACCGTATCGTTTACCGGTGGTACCGCTTATGGAGAGGGACTTTATGATGGTGAAGCAAAACCCACGGTAGGTGCTGAAGCCTCTGACGGATATGAGATAGACTATTTCTACGGGGGACCGTCAGATGACCCCCAAAAGTACAATTATACAGGCAGTGGAAGTTCTGTATCATATAAAGTTCCTCTCCATGGCAAGGATCATAAATTCAAGTGCAAGTTCAAGGAAAAGAAACGTACTTTGACCCTGACTGCCAATCCGACCTCCGGAGGAACTGTTACCGGAGGGGGAACATACAAAGTAAAAACCAATATCTCCATCACCGCTGTTGCAAAATCCGGATACACATTTTCCGGATGGACTGTGACTAAAGGAGATGCAAAAATTATGAATGCCTCCTCAGCCAGCACCACTGTGCAGTTGCAAAGTTCGAACAGTACTTTGCAGGCGAACTTTTCAAAAGCCGGTAAAACGTTCTATTTCTCCATCCGGACAGGAAGAGGCAAACTGGATGTCTTTGATGAACGTGGTGAAACCACATTGCTACCATCTGCTTCAGAAATAGTATTGAATCTTTCACCGGATGATGAAAACTTGGAACGAGGTGGTTACCTGATATCTCCAGAGCCGGAATCCGGTTGGAAATATGGAGAGGATGAATGGTATGTGAATGGCAACGGGATACCCTCCGGACAATATGGTCAATATTTATTTACGTACAATGATTACAGCCGTTATCCTGATGGAAGCAGATTCGTATACGATTTCAAAGCGGACAATCCTATAAAGGTGACTATACAGACTGGCATGTGGAGTAACAATTCTTTCTCCTTGTATACGCACGGTGATTTCAGAATTGGCTTTTCTGCTACCGGTCTGAGTTCCGGTCAGCAAACCCGTGAGTTCTCATATGGAGACCGGGTAACAATATATGCGGATGGTGCGGATTATGCCGTGCCGGGAGAAGGTGACCGCTGGAGATATAACTATCTGAGAGGTTTCTTTACTACCAGATGGCAGGCTTTGGACGATCTTGGGGAATACTCCCAGACATCAGCCGGTTCATATTCATTTACAGCGACAAAGGATATAACTATTAACATTGTATTCATGCCCACTATCAGATAAAATACAAGGGCTGTCTTAAAAAAATGACTTGACAGCCTCTTGTTATAATAGCCTTTATCTTGTCATACAAAATAAAAAAGAACTTGTAACAGAAGTTAATGTGCAACAGATTTTGGTTTTACGCACAAAATAGGCAGAATTCCTGCCTATTTTTATAAGTGTGGAAACATTCTACATCAGACCACACTATATGAGGATTATTTCCATTTTTTACATAATAAAAAAATGACAATTAACTGATAATCAGAATAAATATTCTTTTGGCATGGGAATTGCCTTATCATTATCGTAAAACAATAACCATTAAAAATATAAGATTATGAAAAAAATTTTTGTTGCAGTAGCATTGGTAATGGGATTAGGAACAACAGTGGCATTTGCCGAAAATTTGACCTCAGGTGTTGAAACAGTCATGGCAGTAAATGACTTCACCCCTATTGAAGTGAAAGACCTTCCGGCAGCGGTAACGGAAGCAATCGCCAAAAATTTTGCGGAATCAACCGTCAAGGAAGCGGCGGTGGAAGCGGCAGAGGATGGCAGCAAGACCTATCAGGTTGTTCTGACAGACAAGGAGGGAGCTGAAAGTACGGTGTTCTTCAATGAGAAAGGTGAAATACTGAAATAATATATTTTGCGTCTTTCTTGATAAAGAACTGAATTTGCCCTCATAAGAAGAGAACAGTTCTTATCAAAAGATACAGGGTCTTTATAAATAATTTCATTCATAAAGATTGTCGTTTTTTACTAATATTGAACCGTTTTTACAGGAGCAACTGTCCGAGATGAACAGTTGCTCTTTTTAATTTTTATGTTGCCGTTCATAACTGCCAGTACATTGTGAAAATCTATTTTAAGTATCCAATAGTTTGGCAGAGAAAGATGAGGTGTCAAAACACTGACATACCCTCATCTGTAATGCGAAATTAAATCAAAAAATATACCTATAGTTTCCAATTACCTTATCAACTTTGCCAACATTTGAAATAGGTTCATTGGAGCAAACAGTGACACCATCCACAACCAAAGTGAATGATTTTTCTTTGCTGGTCATGCTCTCAGACACCTCACCGTTATATCTGTCATAACTATCCAATCGTGATGCTGGAGATCCCGATGTGACTGCAAAGGTGTAATTTTCCTCCCAAGAGTCGTAATTTCCTCTATCATCTTCCCGTTCTGTGATTTCAACACCATAAACAGTGTAAGTCGCTGAATGACCTGAGGTAACAGAAACAGATCTGGTTAATTGTCCCATTAAAACTTCATCTTTGAAAGAGACATTTATAATCGTAACAGATTGTTTAAAGTTCGCCTGCAAAGTACTGTTCGGACTGTCAGAATGTAATATTAGATTTCTGAAATGTCATCATTGGATGATTTTACATTTCTAACAAATTCCATCCCCCTGATAAAATTCTCCGTGAGATTCTTTTTTTCCTCTATTTCCTGTTCCATCCTTTTTATGGATGTCCGGAAGAAAAAATCTATCAGAAATTCATCTGTACGCTCTTTTTTGATATATTTTAAGGCGGTGATATATTCCTCTCTCTGCGAACCGGGGATTATCAGCAGCGGCTGTTCTTTTTTGAGCAATATAAAATTGGACATCAGACGTCCCAGACGACCGTTTCCGTCCCGGAAGGGATGCAGATATTCATAAAATCCATGAAATCTTGCCGCGATGATCATCGGATGGATCTTCCCGGAGTCCAGGACCTGCTGGGTGCTTTGCAACAGGCGGGGAACCTGCTTTATCAGCTGCTCATGGTCCCCAAATATCGTATCACCGGCACACATGTCCACTGTTGTATATTCTCCCGGGTTGGACGGTATTTCATCGTATTGGGTCTTGTAAGAGAGGGTATGTTCCGTCAGCAGCCGGTGGGTTTCCTTCAGGAGTTCCTCGGTCAGCGGCCTGTCCAAATTCTTCAGAAGATATTCATAAGCCTGGAAATGATCCAGGATTTCAAATGCCTCCAGCAAGGTCTTGCCTTTGGGGATCATGCCCAGCCCTTTTTCTTTCAAGGTGCGGGTCTCATCCACTGAAAAACTGTTCCCCTCTATAGCACAGCTATGCGCCGAGAATAGAATTTCATTGTATTCTATAAAATCTTTCCTGCTCAGCTTCTCAGATACAAGTTCCTTGTACCGGTTCACTAAAATATCATATCGGGAAATCAACTTGTCCTCCATATCAGTACCATTTTTTGCAAAGATACTAAATCTGACCAATATAACCCTGCATTCTATATGTAATTCCTTGATAAAAGTGTGATATCATTACTTTCCCCGCCCTACTGGTAGAACAATGGTAGAAAATAAAAAAACATAACAAAATTCAAGATAAAACACCGGAACGGAGCGATTGCAAGACCGTCTGTCCGTACTTTTTCTCCTTCAAAAGGGTGGAGAAAACATTTTCTACCGGAATTCTACCCAAATACCGGATGTTCCAGGAACACTATGGACACAACCCTCTTATTTGTCTTGCTTTTTTCAGCCATGTAATAAACAAGCCGGAACCCTTCAGAAAAAGGCATTCCAGCTTGTTCACATTGCACATACCGGCTGTCATTATCATAAACCGCACTATTCCAAACATCAATACTAACAGCCAGATTTATTACAAGGAGAGTAAAGAAGAGTTTGAAATCTTTCTATGTGGCTCTTCTGTAAACCAATACATTGACTGTTATGTCCTATTTTTCTTTAAGAGGAATAGTTCCTGCCATCGTCTTTTACCAACTTTTGGGAATCACATAAAGATAATTGAACGCTTCATCCATTTTTGCAGACTCGGAACCCGGATAGTTCCGGTTGAACAGGTATTCTGTGTCACACCGCAAAAGCTTCCACTCACTGCTTCCTTCTGGCTGATAATACAAATGGGCTATCGGAGTGCAATAACCAACATTATCATGAATGCGCCATGGTTCTTTTCTCTGGACCGGAAACTTGCAGGACACTATTCCTTTCCAAAAACGTACTCCTGCCGCTATGTCAACAGTACAGCTTCCCAGCTCATCACGCCATTCTTCATCATTGAGGCTGTCATTTTTATCCGCTTTGGCACTCGGTCTGTAGGAATTGGATTCCAGTTTAAACTCCCTCTCCCATACAACCTTTATAGTCCCTTTCATAGCTTTCCTGCTTTTGTTTGAAAGCGTATAGACTATATTGAACCAGTCATTATCAGGAACAGGATATGCCAGAAACGTATTGTATTTCTGGTTCTCCAATGTTATCATACGAAGTGCCGGCATATCAGTGGCCGGTCTCACCTCATACATCCATTCCCCGTCATTGGAATTCTGATCGTATCCGTAAGGCTTGAACCAGGTTGACTCCCCGTTCTTTTTGAACAGCACTGCCAGCCGGTATGTCCCCGGCACGGCCTGCACATAACAATACTTGCAGTATCCGTCCCATGCACCGTTTCCGCATTTAATATCAAACGGCTGGTACTGTTCCACAATCCTGTCCCCATCCATCAGCACGAACCGTGCCTGTCCGGCGAAGTCTTCCCCACCTCCACGGTTTCTATACCGCAAAAAGAATCCCCAGACCTTACCCTCACCGGTATAGGTGTCATAGCCATATCCCGTATAATTCGGCCGTATATAAATCCTGTCCGTCCCGCAATCCCTCATGACAATCCGGTCGGTCTTTCCGAAAGTGCTCCAATACTCCTCATCCATCGGCACATGGTCCACATCCACCTCACAGTTATAACCGGATTTCATATTCAGAGTGTAAGTATAGATCATGCCGGGATTCCACACATGGGTAGGCGGCAGGGCATAGGTAAAATCCCTCCCGTCCACATGTACATTGACAGTGATACCCTCAGCCGTACCCACAGGCATCAGGATTGCCTCCACATATACCGGAGAGGCATCGTCCAGTGTGTAGTTCCCTCCGGCCTTATATTCTCCGGGCTGTCCTGTCGGAAGGAGCTTTCCGGACGTGACATCCATGGACGCAGACAGCCTTACACCTCCAAAAGTGACCGCATCCACCATCCCGTCACCTGTATAATCATTCTTTTTTATCAGGATCCTGACCAGGGAGAGAGCATGCTTCATCACAAGGACCGCGCTCGGCTTCTCAACGCTTACTCCTCCTTCTCCATACATATAATCCTCCTGTGTCGTGATGTCCACAGGTATGGCGGTCATGTCCGTATATTGTACATTATAAGGATAATAGGCGGACACTTTCTGCTCAGCCGTCACCTCCACCTGTTTTTCGGCTTTCCACCGCCTGCCGTCAAAAGTGAAGGGTATGTTCACATCCCCTGCAGCTGTCACTCCCAGGCAATGCCCCTCCTTCCAGTTCTCCACCACGGCCCTCTGTTCCTGCATGTTCTCGATGATAGGGGCGATGCCGAGGTACACCTTTCCCGTATCCGGCTCTTCCGGGTTTCCGGGATTTTCCGGCTCCATTACGGGAGGAACCGGGTCCGGCAGCGGTTCCTCATCCCGGCAGGAACATGTCATGCACGCCATGACCGCCATCAACAAATATTCGAATGTCTTCATTTTCTTCAATTTTATGTTCTTTATTCTTTCTCCACTCTCTCGAAGAATTCCCGTATAGCCTGTGCTATGACCTGCTTCTCCTTCATTCCAGCGTCTACAGCGTATTTCTTCACCTTGCGGTGCAGTTCCAACGGATACTCCAGTGAGGTTCTGGCCAGTGCTTCCCCTTTCTTCCCCTCCTTCGGAGTGGAATGTGTGGGACGGTTTGGTGTTCCGCCCTGCAGAATCTCGTCAATTCCAATAAATTTTCCCATATTCTTTATTTACTTTTATTTGTTGTCAACCATATTCAATCTGGACAGGATCTCCCGGGTAAGGGACCGGTAGTCCGCCGCTCCATTGCTGTTCCTGCTGTAAGATACGACATCCGTCTTTCTGCTCATGGACTCTGCCACCCTGATGGAACGGCTGATGACCGTGGAAAAGACCGTTTCCCCGTACTGTTTCCGCATCGCTTCCAATATCTCCGCATGCAATGTAGTCCTTCTGTCATACTGTGTCACCAGCATGCCGAGCAGGTTCAGTCCCCTGTTGATCTTCCTCTGTATTACAGCAACCGTATCCAGGATGGAAACCAGACCATATAAAGAAGCCACTTCCGGCTGCACCGGTATAATCAGATCGGTGGCGGCCACAAGCGCGTTGACCGTGATCAGTCCGACAGCCGGCGGGCAGTCAAGAAGCACAAAATCGTACCCTCCATCCGTTTTGGCAGCCAGTTCTTTAAGGAAGTTTTCCCTCCCGTATTCGTTCTGCAGAAGATACTCCGCATCCGCCATTTTCCTGCATGACGGGCACAGGGATATATTCTCCTGCAACCGTATCCATGGAAGCCGCGTTTCCTTGCCATCCACCGCACCCTGCAAGGCCGAGAAAACCGTTTCTTCCGGATCTGTCACCCCCAAAGCCGAGGTCAGAGTGGCTTGCGGATCCAAATCAGCAAGAAGGACCTTGTATCCTTTTCGTGCCAGTTCGAACCCCACATTGGTAGTGGTAGTAGTCTTGCCAACTCCACCCTTCTGATTATGGACTGCTATAATTTTCACCATATCTATTTGTTTTTTAGTGTGTTACGAAGTTAAGGAAAATAATTCTCTTTTCCAATATTTTGATGTTTTAATGCTTTAATATTTATATATTTTAACACTAAAATATTTTGATACCATGATCTCCCATAACGAAGGAACTTTCATTTCTTTTTTCAAAGGAAGACGGATCATACCGGAAGCCGCGGAAGGCTCTATAATGAACTTCATCCCAGGCCTCCTTTCACACAAAGCCGCAATGCCACCATGAACCAGGCCAGACAAATCAGAGCGGGAACCTGTGATACGAAAGATGCGCATATTAATGCAGAGAAAACAAAGGAGGCATGGCCAAGCAGCAGGACCTGGCGGTTGGATACGCCCTCTTCGAGTACAGAAGAAAAGAATTGGTTTTTACGGTTCAGCCATAATTGAATAGCTGAAGATTTGCTAGCGACATTTATGTCGGGAGCAAAAATAGAAACTGTTTGTTTCATGACTGTGATTATTTGGCGTTTACTAGACAGAAAAAACGGCTGCCATTTCCCGTGTCGCCAAACAATCACAGATTTTCGCCCGAGAGCTAAAATTGTAATGGGAAAAGCAGCCGCAGTTGTTCACAATAAGTTGTGACTTCTACAATTTCTTATATATCATTTTGCTATTGTAAGCAAAAGATAGTGTGCTGGGTATAAAAGGCCCATTGTATTTCTTTGAACTTTGAGCATTAACCGAAGCTCGCGGCACGAATTCTCCGTGATTATTTGGCACTGCAAATATGGAAATAATATTTGGAACAGCCAAAAAAACTACAGAAAAATGACAAAGAGTATAAAAACGTTATACTGGGCCGCCTTTACATTTGTTCCGTCAATTATAAAAAATACACAATGGAAGAAATGGAATTGATACACAAAGTGGAAAACGGGGAATTGGACATGCTTGGTTATGTCATGCTCAACCCGGAATTGAAGGAACCGTTTTCGGACTATGCCCGGGGCAATGGCATCACCTGTCCCACAGCAGCGGATGTCGGTGCGTTTTTTGAAGGAATACGAGGAAAGGCTTTATCAGGAACTGCTGCCATGAACGGGAAGGTACTGGAAAGATATGCGGAACTGATGATTGACAAGATCAGGCAGATGTCCGCCGGTGAATGGCAGAAGCCCTGGTTCACCCCCCGTGCCGGCCTGCCACAGAACATATCAGGGCGTCCGTACAACAGCATGAACCGTCTTATGCTCTACATGGAGATGGACAGGATGGGATACACCCTCCCGGTATTCATGACCTTCCGTCAGCTGAAGGATGAGAACCTGATGGTCACAAAAGGATCGCACGCCCTTCCCGTGACTTTTTACGATATCACCGTGAAGCATAAGACGACGGGAGAAAAAATCAGCTTCGATGATTACAAAAGCCTCCCGGAACTTCAGAAGCAGGAATATAAGGTGACTCCCTTCATGAAACATTTCTATGTATTCAACATAGACCAGACGGATTTCAAGGAAAAATATCCGGAGCGGTATGAGGGCATGAGGGTCAGATTCTCCGGTCCTGCCGTAGCGGACAACGTAAAAGGAAATAGGAACCCCTGGCTGGATAAAATGATAAAGGAACAGAAATGGCTCTGTCCCATAGAACTGAAGGTGCAGGACAGGGCATATTACAGCCCGTCCAAAGACAGGATCGTTCTTCCGACTCCGGGACAATTCAAGGACATGGAATCATTCCAGATGACCGCCCTTCACGAAATGGCCCACTCCACCGGGCATTCCTCACGACTGGACCGCGGCCTGCATCACCCGTTCGGAACGTGCGGATATGCCCGGGAGGAAATCATCGCCGAATTCACAGCTGCCGTCACAGGCAGGGATCTGGGAATAGCCGTAACTCCGAGAAAGGAGAACGCACAGTATCTGAAAAGCTGGCTGTCAAATTTGAAGGAGGACCCCGGCTATGTCATGAGTGTGTTACGGGAGGCCGGCAAGGCATCCGCCATGATAGAGGAAAGTGTGGAAAAACAGCACACCCTGGCAGACACATCCGCCAGGGAAGAGGACATATCCCCACTTCCCATAAAAGAAGAAGGAAACAATGAAACGGTCTCTTCCGGCATTCTCGATATGTATGACCGCTCGAAAGAACAATATCCGGATACAATGGCCCTCATCCGTGTGGGGGATGAATACAAGGCATATAATCAGGATGCGGAAAGACTCCATGAGGTACTTGGCGTATGCGCAAGGAAAGCGGTGTCGGAAAAAAGACGGCACGCCGGTCATGACAGCCTCGTTCCGTCACGTCGATCTGGATACGCATCTCCGTAGTATAATCAAGGCAGGCAGCAAAGTCGCAATCAACCATTATGAGAAAGCAGCCGCGCCGGACAAGAGCATGACGCCCCCTCTTCTTTTCAAGGGCGGCCGTCGTGAGATAGAGATCACATCCGAAGGCGCGGTCATACGTACCAACGGGAACCAATATGACGCGACCGGCATATTGAAGGGGCTGGAAAAAGCCGGAATAGATGTCAGGAACATATCCGGCAGCCAATGGGAAAGCATGTTACGGGGCCGGGGAACCGTCCTGAACCCTGCAAAACAGAAAATGCTGTTCTCTATCCGGAAACAGCCCTCCGGCTACGGTGTGCGCATAGCGGACATCAGCGGAAAAATTTCCTCATCAGTTCAAAGAGAATTATGATAACCAAACGCTGAGCCACCGGCATGACGGGCATACATATATGAGAATAACAGATTTTTTTATAAGACGTGCCCAGCTCAGAGAACTGGGAAAAAATCCGCAATTGATCACCGCGGTCGAGAATCCGTCAGAGAAGATGCAGCTGGCCGCCGTCCGGCAGAATCCGGATCTGGTTTCGGTTCTGGACAATCCTACGGAAGAGGTACAGCTGGCCGCTGTCAGACAAAAGGCGGACTGTCTGCTCCAGCTCCGTGAGCCGACAGAAAAGGTCTGTCTGGCCGCCATAGCCGAAAATCCGGAAATGATACGCTATATCCATGAACCCACGGAAAAGATGCAGCTGCTGGTCGTCAGACGGAATCCGGAAATGATCACCCTTCTGGAAAATCCATGCGAGAGGGCGCAGCTGCTGGCTGTGATGGCGGATTCCGGACTGATCACCGCCATCGGCAGCCCTTCCGCAAACACGCAGCTCTCCGTTGTCAGGAAGGACCCGCATCTCATCCGGGAGATAAGCGTACCCGACTGGAAGGCCCAGTTGTATGCGGTCGGACAGGATCCGGAACTGATAAGGTTTATCAGCGAACCCGGCGGAAAAAATTACAGCTGTCTGTCCTTAACGGGGACGCCTCCCTGATAAGACTCGTGAGAACCCCCACGGAAAGGCACAGATGCTGGCCGTTGGCAGAAATTCCTCCCTGATAGGCCATATCAAGAATCCCACGGAGAAAGTCCAGCTGATGGCGGTGCATGACAGTCCGGCAAACATCCTGAGGATAAAGAACCCGTCCCGGCAGGCATGCCTGTCATGTCTCGGTTCCGTCATGCCCGGAGGAACCGCAGGCATCCATTTCAAGGAGGACATTTCAGAAGCGGTAAAGAATCTTTTTACCAGGCTCGGGGAAATAGAGGAGAGATATGGAGAGCTTATGCGGGATGCCGGGCATATGGACACCTACGATGCCAGATACGAAGCGACGGAAAAGGCGGAAGCCTACCGTACAAGAAAAATTTTCCGCGGCAGTCGGCACGTTCAGGAAAGAGGCGGTCCTGGAAACTTCCGCTGTTCCGGAAAAGACTGTTGCCGTGGAGAAAACGGAGACAACGGAAGCGCAACCATCCTCCGGAGAAATGAGGTTCAAGGGCGGCCGCCGTGAACTGACCATAAGGAACGGAAGTGCGGTACTCCGTACCAACGGGGAGAGTTTTGACGCGACGGATATCCTGAAAGACATGAGCGCCCACGGGGTTGACATAGACAGGGTATCCGGAAAGGCCATGAGCGAGATGTTGAAAGGTAACAAGACCGCTTTGCCCGGAGCATCGGGAAACTCGGTGTTCGCTATTGTCAAGGGACCGGCGGGCTACGGCCTGAAGGCTTTCCAGATCGCCAAACAGGTTCATTCGGCTGCCGCTCAGGAAATATGATCAAAGACTGAAGAAAAGAGAAGTATAAAGATGAGAAAAAATATATTGAAAAGATTGATTGACAATCTGTCCGGAGCAGATTTGCGGAGGGTGAGGAAAGATCCGATGGAGATAATGGGCATGGAACACCCGTCCGAGGCAGCCCAACTGTATGTTGTCAGACAAAATCCGGAGATGATACAATTCATCGGCGCGCCGTCTGAAAAGGTACAGCTGGAGGTGGTCAGAAAGGATGCCTCCCTGATCATGCTTCTTGATGCGCCATCCGAAAAGGTACAGCTGGAAGCGGTCAGGAAGGATACAGGAGTGTTCCTGTATATCAACAAACCGACGGAAAAGGTAAAGTCCGAGGTGCTGAAGAGTGACTGTGGACAGATCATCTATATGGATAACCCGTCCGGAAACCTCCAGATGCAGGCTGTGGAGAGTGACTGCGGCTCCATCATATTCATTGAACATCCCACCGAGAAGGTTCAGATAAGGGCTGTCACGGCCGATCCGGAGCTTTTCATTTATATCGGATCCCCGACGGAAAAGGTCAGGTATGCGGCGGTCAGCGCATGTGCGGACAATATCATGTATATATCCAGACCATCTGAAAAACTACAGATAAGTGCGGTGTCACAAGATTGTGAGACGGTCAGATATATAGAGGAACCCTGTGAGAAGGCGGTGATTGTCGCCCTGAAAGAAAATCCGGGATTGTTCATGTATATCCATAATTCCTCCCCTTCCAGGGTGATCACAACCCTGGTTGAAAAGGATATGGAGAAAAAGAGAGAGGCGGGAAAACAGGAGAAAGTATGAGAGAACCGAAACTCCTCTTATTTAAAATGAAGTCGTGAGTTGATAGTTTCATTTTGTGGATATGGAGTCTTTTTCCTTTTTAGAAGGAAAAATGATAATAGCGCTTAATCAGGAAAAGGACTCTCTGCTTTTACAAAAATGATTTCTGCCATCTGCACCACATTATGTGTGGTATATAATAAAATACTTAATCTGCTCCAAAGTATGAATAATCAGCATTTTTTTATATGCACCAAGATTAAAGCTGTAGATATTAATTATGATAATAACGTTTAATAGGGCTCTTCTTCCTAAGTATTTAATTAGGGACATTCAGTAAATCCTGTAAAATTAGCCAACTAATTCGCAATACATTGTGTATAAATTAGTTGGCTAATTGTAATATTTAACAAATATCCCTAATTAGTTGTCTTCCACCACAATGGTAGCTACCGAACGTGCTGGCAACTGCAGCTTTTTCAGCGGTTGCTCACCCATGTATTGCAGATTCTTGTCGATTGTAGTCAAATAAACTTTTCCTTTTTGGGCATGGTCACAGTTTAGGGTAATTACCTGATTCTCCTCTAAATAATTAATTGCTACGGTCACCACTTCTTTCCCATCAGTATACGATGAAATCATCAGTGAAGTAGCGGCTTCCAAGTCACTTACCTTATAGGTCGGTGTATGCTCTGCCGTAGCTTATCGAATTTGCTCTTTGAACCACTCGACAATAGGCTTTCCGGTTGATGGCAAGAACCAATCTCGTCCCGTTCGTCGGTTCTTTCACCACTTGAAACCCTGTCTTTTCGGTCGTGAATTTCCGCTTATGTTCCTCCGAATAGAGTTCTCTTGCATACTCCAACAGCTTTCCCTTGACGAACGTTGCGGTCTGCCTTTCATCGAATCCCACAAGGCAGCAAAGGTTTTCGATACGGAGCATTTCACGGAAATAAAGAATTTACATCCACTTCTGCGTCTTCCATCCCAAGCACCCTCTCAATATCTTTCAGTATTCTGGTATAATTGTCAGATATTTCCTTCTCCGTCCTGAACGCGACTACCGGCAGCGGTTCCTCCTCCAGTTCGAAGAGCCTGAACTTCTTCCTGAAATGCCCTTTGATATTGGAACGGTTTCCCATTCCGATAAATTCCCCCGGTTCCAGTGAGGCGAAGTCCTTTGATTCATATATCCCTTCCTTCTGTGTGCTAATGGTCACGCTGGAATTACGGCCGCCACCGCTGCTGCCGGAACTGGTGGACTTCTTCTCCTTCTCGTATTTCCCGAAAAAGAGAGGGTAATATTTCAATGCCTCCACATCCTGTGTGCGGCCCAGAAAGATCCGCACGCTACATTTGTAAAGGAATGATCAGTACAGCAAGAGGCTATGAAAGAAACGGTAAGGAAAAAGACTAAGGATATGACAAAAAAACGTCAGAGATATGGAAGGACAGCTTTTCCTTTCCTATTTCCGTATTGTTTCATAAAGTAGCCCGCCTACGTCTATTCCAATATCAAACTTCTTAAACTTGTAGCGTGGTATGACTATTGGAACCACATTCCAACCTTTCTCCGGATTGTAATAATTTTGTATGCCGACTTCCATTTCCAACCGGTCTGTAAAATCATACCCGGCAGTAATGCCATATGTATTTCTATAAAAGCCATACTGGTAAGTCGGTGTATATGCTCCAAACACTTTTAGTCTTAATCTTTCATTTGGGTGATAAATCATTGCGCCATAGATGCCAAAAGCCTGTCCGGTACTTTTGGGAAAGTTATATTTGGTGGCATTAATGCCCAGTCGGGTTTCAAAATCATTGTTGAATTGATGATGAAACATTATTGAAGCCTCGTTTATCCGTCCTATTCCCGGCAACGTGGTTTGTGAGCCACTGCCATAGAAATGAGAGAAAATATGTCCGCTTGTACTATAGTCCCCATAAAACATTGGAGTAGGATTAATGTAATATAGTGGTATATAGAAAGGTCTATCCGCTTTAAAATTTGTGTTGTCAATGGCTGTTTCTACGTCTTTCGCATTGGGATTGGGCAATAATAAATCTGTCTTATTGAACGGCATACATACTTTATCAAAGAGAATTCTTGAACTGTCATTTTTAAGTTTGATATGGTTCTCTCTGATGTTTTCTTGCCCGTTAGCACCAAATATAAACAGGCAGAGCATCAATGTTATATATATGACTTTTACAAGTTGCATAAACTGATATGATACAGTTATTTATTCTTTAAAGTCACTTTTACTTTTTCTGTTTGGCTGTGCGGATTATAAGTAAGACTTGCACATCCTGATAAATATATAACAACACTGGCTAAAATAGCTATTATGATTATATTTTTTTAGGTTTTTCATGTTACTAATTTTTATATCGCAAAATTAGGCAAATCATTCTCAGTTTAAGGTTTATAGTTCTGTATTTCCCTTAATTTTCCTAAATTAAAAGTTCAGATTGTCAAATCTACAAAAGTTTGTATACATTTGTGTAGTTTAATATATTAATTATGAAAAGAATAATCGTTTTTGCAGTGATTGTACAGATGGTGCTTCTTTCCAATTGTGTTGAGAAACAAGGATATTATAACGATGGAGAAGAAAGCATTATCGCACTAATATGTGATATAACCTGGACTGGCGGAAAAAAAGAGTATGAAGACGGAAGCTCTTGGGAATCTATTTGGAATTTCGATAAAGATGGAACATATACACGAGCCAATGTAGAGATTGATAAGGATGGGAACAAAAAAGAAGATGAGATTCGTGGAAGATGGTCTTTCGCCACTCCTAACTTTAGCACATTATATTTTGGTGGTAGTCATTATTGGGATATTAAAGAACTGGATAAGACAATCTTTTCATTCTACGATAGAATAGGAGAACTGAACGATCCAACTACGTCTAAAGAATATGTTGAATTTTACCCATACAATGATGGGAAAACTAATTATACAACGTATTTAATTATCAAAAAATGCAGTTAGACACTGAAAAGTGTTTTTTTAGGGAGGGTAACACTCCACTATCGCTTTCTTTTTGATATTCTATAAGTACAAAAGTTAGAAAGCCCCCAGCGGAAACGCCGGAGCCTTATAGGCTTGCGTTAGGGTAGCTTGTTCTCTGTATTTCTGATACAGGAGCATTAGGCCCCAAAATTACTTCGATATTTTGACGTAAACAGTTCCTTTACTTGAAGGTTTATCCTCCTCCAAACGAATTGTATAATAGACATAATCATCAATACCATACTTCTCATACCATTTTCGTGGCTCTACTTTTGAATCACGTAATCCACAAAACCAGATTCCACCTTGCACCGAAATACCAGAGGTATAACTTATAATAGGAATATCAAAACCATCACCAGGTGTATACGTTTCCATTAGAATCTTATGTCTATCCAAGCGTACCGTATCTGTGAACAATGGCATATTGTCTACTGGTGGATAAAAACAAGTTAAACGTATGCTATCTTCTTTGTATGGTGCTACCATAAAATCAAGTGTTTCTACACTATCGACCAATATAAAATGTACGAAATCAGGTAAAAGTTCTCTTTCTGTAAACACACCATTGTTGCAAGATATTTTTTTTAGCTTGGCTCGTTTCCCATTGAATTCACCCTTGATAGTCAGATTCAGATGTTGTACACCTTGCATCCGGAAATATTCTTGTAAAATAACAGGAAGGGAATTTGTTATATTTTCATAATTCACTTTCACTTGTTGCCCCTGCATGGTAATGCTAAAAAGGAGTAATACACCTAATAGAAATCTTGTTTTCATTTTCATTATTTACTTTGAACTATAATTTTTATTTTTCCTATTACTTTCTGTTTGTCACGTTCCCGGCAAAGTTCCCGGTGTGTGCTTTCTCCTTATACATCTGAAGAACTTTGATTTCGTTATGCAATCAGTCGTTTTCTTCTTAAAGTAACTGAAGGGTTTTGCCTGTTCTGTTGCCACGCTTTCTGCTTTGCCTTTTGCTTCTGTAGCCGGAAGCTATTTTGCTGTTTGTTCCCGGACTTCCTATAATAGTTGACGAATGGCTTCTGTTCTCTCATCGCTTGCTCTTCAGATTAAATTCTGTGCATTCAAAGTATTCCAAGGCGAACGAAACGAAGTCATTACAAAATATGCCGTTTATCTAGCAATATATTTCAAGTTGCTGGAAAGTATCTCCATCTATTGAAATAATTATCTTTCCCGGTTTCTTCTTTGGTTGAATGTCTTTTTTCATTGTCATATCGTATATTTTCTGAACAGAATATGCTTTATACTTCCGAAACATGCTGCAAATATAGCAAAACACATTTTTCTCACTTTTATTTTTAGTGTATTTTTTTATTGCCAAATATATATTCACTTACCGATGAACAAAGAATTTTACATCCACTTCTGCGTCTTCCATCCCGAGCACCCTCTCGATATTTTTCAGTATTCTGGTATAATTGTCAGATATTTCCTTCTCCGTCCTGAACGCGACTACCGGCAGCGGTTCCTCCTTCAGTTCGAAGAGCCTGAACTTCTTCCTGAAATGCCCTTTGATATTGGAACGGTTTCCCATTCCGATAAATTCCCCCGGTTCCAATGAAGCGAAGTCCTTCGATTCATATATCTCTTCCTTCTGTGTGCTGATGGTCACGCTGGAATTACGGCCGCCACCGCTGCTGCCGGAACTGGTGGACTTCTTCTCCTTCTCGTATTTCCCGAAAAAGAGAGGATAATATTTCAATGCCTCCACATCCTGTGTGCGGCCCAAGAAGATATTTCCGAAATTCGCCTCAATGGACGACCTGTCCAGTTTGCTGTACAGTTTCTCCAGCTTGGCTCCGGACTGGGTGAGCAGCAGGAACGCCGCCCCGTACTCGCGCAGGACGGAAGGCAGCTTCTCGAAGTCACGCACCTTGAAGGTGGTCATCTCGTCCAGGATAAAAACAAAGGGGACCCTGTTCTCCATGGAAAACGAGCGCGAGGCGATACTCATTACCATGGCGATGACGGGGGATATCACCGACTCCGTTGCATAGTTGTTGCTGATTGCAAAAAGTTTCGGATGTTCAGGATCAATCAGATTGAAGTCGAAGTCATTCCCTGTCAGCACATAGCATATGTTCTCATTGGTGGCCAGCTTCGCCACATAGTTGCTGAGAGTGGACACATAGGAGGCCTGTGTTTTCTCACTGCCTTCCGCCTTGAGGTACGCCCCCGCCATCATGGCGCTGATATCGTTCAGCTTCAGGAATTCCTGAAGCTGTCCCGTATCGGCCTTCATCACGAAGTTGACGATATGCGGCAGCGTGCAACATTCCGGGAACTCGTCCCAAAGCCTGTACGCCACGCCGTTCAGGATGCCAAGCGCGCCCGTATACCATTCGTCCTGTTTGGATGTGGGCGGCATCAACGCGCCCAGTACGTCCTCCATCAACTGCATGAGCATCGTCCTGTCCTTTATATTCCTCCTGTCCAGCGGATTGAAGCGGTAAGTCCGGTTCATGTCCGTGAAATTTACATAATAGAACTCATGGGGGTATCCGTGTTTCCTGATCAGGTTGTATGCAGTCCGGGTATAGTCAAAATCCTTGAAGTCATAGATGAAACCGGCGAATCCGGACCTGATGTACTGTTCCATCAGCGGTTTGCCTATGGATTTGGTCTTGCCGGAACCGGCTCCTCCATAGACAAGGAAATTGGAGAACCAGTAATAATATCTGATAATTGTCCCGTCCGTAGCGTGAAGGGAGAGCAGGGCTTTTCCGCCCTTTCCGCTTTCTGTCCCTCCTTTGAAAGAAAGACGAAGAAGTACGGAAACGACACCCGGAAGCAGGAACCACCACCCGTCTGGGGTGGTGGCATGTGCGACAGCTGTTTCTGCAAGTACCAACAGCAGGAACAGGACATGTGACATCCGGGATTTTCCCGGAAACAGACAGCTGGCAATGCCGCCGCCAAAAAGCAGGGCTGCCAGTCTCATAATAAACATATGATCCATATTCATAAATTGATTTAGATTTTTCCAGTAAGCGTATCCTTTACCAGTCTTTTAGCTTCCGCTATGAGAGCTTGTTTCGGATTCACCATGAAACGGAACATCCGGTAAGACACATCCAGCATCTTCCTCTCGTTTCTGAATTCTTTCTGCAGGATGGCGGATTTGGCCATGCTCATCGCCTCGTTCTTTCCCGGGACATAATGGTAGGTGTGTTCCCTGCCGTCCTCGTAATACTTGTGTGTGGCCTTGTAACCATACATGCTGATGAACCGGTCCGCACACCGGGCTTTCCACTCCATGTGTTCGAAGCCGACCATGACTTTCTTACCGTTTAGTTCATTAAATGAACCTTTGCTTCTTGCTAATGGTGAAAGTCTTACTGTTTGTGTCACATCGTTCCGTGACACGATGATATGTACATGAAGCTGTAGCCCGGGCTTCCTGTTCCCAGACTTTGCCTGTCCCTCCTTCACTTCCTCATCACAGTTCCTGTAGTGGCGTTCCGTTTCCACCCTCCCAAAATAAACAAGATCCTTTCCTGATTTTATCTTCTCCCTGCGAAAATTCTCCGCATACAGATCCATACAGTTCCGGGAGTAATTCTTCAACTCATGAATGACTTTTTCCTGTTCCTTCACGGTGAGCTGTTCAAATTCCGTCACCTGCTTTCCTGTAACCTTCCGGATCAGATGAGCCGCTTCATCCTGTGAGGGATTGATGGACAGCATATAGAATTTATCATCTCCTTTCATCAGCTTCTTATGGTTGTTGTCAATCTTTTGCATGACCGTCACCGGTGGTACATAATCCTCCTCATGGGAGAAGAAAGTGTCATAATAAGGTTTGTCTTCAAGACTTTCCTTCAACAGATATTCCACCAGTGCCCGGCACCTATCCTTGTTGTCGCAGACACAGGGCGTGTTGACCGGTTTATGTACCTTTACAAACATTCCACCTGGATTTAGTTCTGATAATAATCATAAGGTTCCTATTGAAATTTATTGAATACAGATTCATGTATGATACTGCATTTTTTTCAACTCACCGCCTGTCGTCCTCTGTTCCTTCATGGTGACAGCCCGAACTTCATAATCCCCTTTCAGATAATTCGCCGGACTATATGGACACTTCATTCTGTAAAGGATTGCTGGAAATATGGTAGAATATGCCATTCTTTTTTTGATTGTTGCCAGCCTTCCGCATAAACCACATTGGCGCCATATAATATTTTCTTGTGAAAAAAAATATCATACTTTCTCTGTTCAAACTGTATTTCCACTTCGGATGAGTCGGTACAGGACGGGCCATTACCTGTTTTATGAGCATATTTCCTTTACTTTATATAACAACATTTCCAGATAAACCGGTGCGACAAAATAATCTGTTCCTTTTTCCGCCTTCTTGAAGTTCTTCTGGTCGAAAGCGTTTTCCAGCAGCCTGACAACCTGTCCCAATTTGTTTCTACCTACCACGTCAGGAGCACTTGCTTTTTTCAAGCGTTCCACTTCCGCTTTCAGTTGGGTGACCTGTTTGTCTGCCTGTTTCAGCAGATCATCACTGTGCGATTCCGATGCAGGAAGCAGCTTGTCAATCTTATCTTTTTCTATGGCACGGATGATTTTGATGATCCGTTCGATTCCCTGAAGTTCCAGTGTCTTGAACTTCCCATTGATTGATGTTCGGGGATCCACCCCGTTCCGCTCAAAGTAGGACAGCATTGTCTCAATGAATTCACTGGCCGACACGCTTCCTTTCATTTCGTCCAGATGCTGTTTCACATCTGCGGTTAACCGAATTGTCGTATTGATTTTTTTTTCCAAAGCAGTCATATTTTTTATATGGTTTCCGCAAATGTAAGTGGGAAGCAGTATAACGTTTTTATACTCAGACCATATTTTTTTTGTAAATATTATATCTACATTGTAAAGCTCTGATTTACAATATAATAATTTTACATTGTAAATATTGTGTTTACAATGTAAAAGCCTGTAAAATAGATACTTACCTAGTTAAAATTTACTAAATATAAATATTCTATTTACAAAAAATCCGGTAATCAATTGATAATCAAGGCTCTGCGTGATTTAGTTCATGGCTTTGCCTGAACCCTGCTTGCTCTTCCTTATTATTTTTTCGATGAAAAAATGGAATTTCTCGGGCAGAGCCCTTTCCCAAGAAAAGAGAAAAGACCATGCGGAATGAAATGAATATAAAAAATATGTGACAGAAAAACGGATATATATTATGTCCATACAGGAACAAACTGCAAGGTTATATGGCAGATACGGATGTGCGCCGGATTTCAGGTCTTGAAAGACACGGAGAAATCCGGAAAGGCACTGGCATTGCCATTTTGTAAGAGATTCCTTCGGAAGCTATCGGCAAGTGGCCGGGGAACAAACCGGAAGACAATACGGCAGACTTTATCAAACCGATTCTGAAAATCAAGAAAAGTACAATATCTGTTTCTGCATAATCTTCCCGAAAAAAAGAAAATGAACAATACCTGACAGTCAATACTTATGGGTTGCCGATAGAAATGCGCATGAACATTCCTGTCCATGAACGAATAAAAATATAGGTAATCTGAAAATAATGGCGGAGAACCGGACATGCCTGGTAGCGTCAAGAAGGAACAAAAAGAAGCGGCAGGATTATTTTGAATCGTCCTCTTTTTCCACGAATCCGATAGGTATACATTCTAAATTGCCGTGTCACTTTTTTTAATATCCATTCAATATATATATCCATCCAATACTTAATGTCAATACATTAAAGTGTTTTAATATTAAAACATTAAAATATCAAAATGTTGAAATATTAAAACTTTAGTCATAAATACCTGTACATGAAGTCATGCAGGTGTTGTTTTATGATATTTATTTACCCATACATGTTATATTGTCATTAAAATATCAGACACCTAATTCTGTAACCCACACTTGATCTTATGTGGAAAATCAATGGATATTCTTTTTTCAAAGGAATGCTGACGGTTCAATTTAAAAACATTTTAATATCAGAATATTTTAATTTTAAAATTGTTTGATATTTTAAAATTAAAATATTACAACATTAAAATATTAATACGGACAGGTATGGAGTTGTAATCCGTATCTTTGCCCCATATCC
>ENA-OPZZ01000251-OPZZ01000251.1-human-gut-metagenome-genome-assembly--contig:-NODE-251-length-43350-cov-6.026560_pt1 | contig 43350 bp, 39 predicted proteins | sample MGYA00242487_ERZ504511 | MGnify/ENA primary metagenome ERZ504511 (study PRJEB26092, sample SAMD00036241) | human gut metagenome | host: Homo sapiens | study: EMG produced TPA metagenomics assembly of... | reverse complement strand
GTATGGTACTATTACAATTGAGACATCAAGAACTTCTGAGCAATATGCTGAAGAAAAGAGGAATTCAGCACAATGTCCTTAATGCAAAATTCCATGAGATGGAAGCTGAGATTGTAGCACAGGCAGGTGTGCATGGCGCGGTTACAATCGCGACGAACATGGCAGGTCGTGGTACCGATATCAAGCTGGACGATGAGGCAAAGGCAATCGGAGGATTGAAGATTATTGGTACAGAGCGTCATGAGTCAAGACGTATTGACAATCAGCTCCGTTGGTCGTTCCGGTAGACAGGGAGACCCGGGAGAATCCAGATTTTACATTTCTCTGGAAGATGATCTGCTGAGACTGTTCGGATCTGAAAAACTGATGAGCGTATTTAATACATTAGGTGTGGAAGATGGAGAACAGATTGAACATAAGATGTTGTCCAGCGCAATTGAAAAAGCACAGAAGAAGCTGGAAGGAAATAACTTTGGAATCCGTAAGAATCTGCTGGAATACGATCAGGTTATGAATGAACAAAGAGAGATCATCTACGAGGAAAGACGTCGAGTGCTTGATGGGGAGAGCATGAGAGATTCAATCTATCATATGATTACAGAGTATGTGGAGAACACAGTGGATGCGTGTGCATCTCCGGACACAGAATCTGATGAGTGGGATTTAGATGCATTGAACCGTGATCTGTATGCATCATTGCTTTTAAAACCAGTAGCGTTTGAAGAAGTAAAAGAGATGTCTCAGAAAGAATTGAAACAGATGTTAAAAGAACATGCAGTGAAAGGATATGAGGCAAAAGAGGCTGAGTTCCCAGAACCAGAACAGCTGCGTGAGATTGAACGTGTTGTCCTTTTGAAGGTAATCGACGCAAAATGGATGGATCACATTGATGATATGGATCAGCTTCGTCAGGGAATCGGTCTTCAGGCATATGGACAGAGAGATCCGCTTGTAGAGTACAAGATGGTTGGATATGATATGTTTGGAGCGATGACATCTGCAATTGCAGCAGATACAGTTCGTATGTTGTTCCATGTTCAGCTTGAACAGAAGGTGGAAAGAGAACAGGTTGCAAAAGTAACCGGCACAAACAAAGATGATACGGCAGCGCATGAACCGAAGAAACGTCAGGAAAAGAAAGTTTATCCAAATGATCCTTGCCCATGTGGAAGTGGTAAGAAGTACAAACAGTGCTGTGGAAGAAAATAAAGAATAAGAGGTGAGAACGTGGTCGAATTAGATCAGTTTAAAAGTATATTAAACTCATATGAAGAACCATTGAAGGAAATGAGGGATTCACTTTGACCTGTCTGGAAAAGAAAAACAGGTAGAAGAGTTAGAACGAAAGATAGAAGAACCGGGATTTTGGGAGAATACGGAAAATTCTCAGGTGGTCATGAAAGAACTGAAGAGTCTGAAAGATTTTTTGGAGAAAGTATCACAGCTTACAACAAGTTATGAGGATATCGGTGTTTTGATTGAGATGGCATATGATGAGAATGATGAAAGTCTTGTGCCGGAGATTGAAAGTGAACTGACTGCATTTCAACAAGGATATGAGGAGATTCGTATTCAGACCTTGCTTTCCGGGGAATATGATAAAGACAATGCAATTGTGACACTGCATGCAGGAGCAGGCGGAACAGAGTCCTGTGACTGGGCGAATATGTTATACCGTATGTATACAAGATGGGCGGAGCGAAAAGGATTTTCCGTGGAAGTGCTGGACTTTTTGGACGGAGATGTAGCCGGCTTAAAGGCAGTTACTTTTCAGGTGAATGGAGAGAATGCCTACGGGTATCTCAAGTCGGAAAAAGGGGTACACCGTCTTGTGCGCATTTCGCCGTTTAATGCGGCTGGAAAACGACAGACATCGTTTGCATCTTGTGATGTTGTTCCGGATATTGAGGACGATATTGACATTGAACTCAATGACGATGATCTGAAAATTGATACATACAGGGCAAGTGGTGCGGGAGGTCAGCATGTCAACAAGACATCTTCGGCAATCCGTATTACACATATTCCTACTGGAATTGTAGTGCAGTGCCAGAATGAGCGCTCGCAGCATAATAATAAAGAGAAGGCAATGCAGATGCTGAAGGCAAAGCTGTATCTGCTGAAAGAACAGGAACAGGCAGAAAAGGTGTCAGACATTCGTGGAGAGATAAAAGAAATTGGATTTGGCAATCAGATCCGCTCTTATGTCATGCAGCCATATACATTGGTGAAAGATCATCGGACGAATGTAGAAAGCGGAAATGTGTCGAGTGTGCTGGACGGAAACATTGATCTGTTTATGAACGCATACTTAAAAGCACAGAGCATGGAGGAGTAATCATGGATAAGACAAAATACTTTGTAGTCAAGAAAAAAGCGTTGCCGGAAGTCCTTATCAAAGTGGTGGAAGCAAAGAGACTGCTGGCGTCTGAGAGAGGATTGACGATACAGGAAGCAACAGATCAGATTGGAATTAGCAGGAGTTCTTTTTATAAATACAAAGACGATATTTTCCCGTTTCATGAAAATGAAAAAGGGCAGACGATTACCTTGGTGGTGCAGATGGATGACACACCGGGGCTTCTTGCTGAAATTTTGAGAGATGTCGCAGAATACGGTGCGAATATACTGACTATACATCAGAGTATTCCACTGAACGGAGTGGCGACTTTGACTTTGAGTGTAGAGATTTTATCTACAACCGGAAATATATCCGATATGGTTGCGGAGATAGAGGAAAATCAAGGTGTTCACTATTTGAAAATTGTAGGCAGGGAGTAAGTACGATATGACAAAAATAGCAGTATTAGGATATGGAACAGTTGGATCCGGAGTTGTGGAAGTAATTCAGACAAACCGGGATTTAATCAATCAAAAAACAGGGGATTCTTTAGAAATTAAATATATTTTGGATTTGAAAGAATTTCCGGGAAGTCCTATAGAAAAATTGATTGTACATGATTTTGAAGAGATTGTAAATGATGAAGAGATCAAAGTCGTGGTAGAAGTGATGGGCGGAGTTGAACCGGCATATACCTTTGTAAAGAGAAGTCTTTTGGCGGGGAAAAATGTGGCGACCTCCAACAAAGCGCTTGTGGCAAAGCATGGTGCAGAGCTGCTTGCTATTGCAAAAGAAAAGAATTTGAATTTCTTATTTGAGGCGAGTGTTGGCGGCGGTATTCCGATTATCCGTCCTTTGAATACGTCACTTTCGGCGGATGATATTGAGGAGATTACCGGAATTTTGAACGGTACGACCAACTATATGCTTAGTAAGATGTATCACGAAGATGCAGATTATGATGCAGTGTTGAAAGAAGCTCAGATGATGGGATATGCAGAGCGTGACCCGAGCGCAGATGTGGATGGTCACGATGCATGCAGAAAGATTGCAATTTTATCTTCTTTGATTTGTGGGAAACAAGTGGAGTTTGAGGACATTTATACGGAGGGAATCACCGATATTACTTTGCAGGATATGCAGTATGCAAAGGCGATGGGAATGAAGATCAAGCTGCTTGCAACCTGCAGAAAGAACGGCGAAAGATTAGGAGCAGTCGTGGCACCTTGTCTTTTAGGGAAAAAGCATCCGCTCTACAATGTAGAAGATGTATTTAATGCGATTTTTATAAAAGGGAATATGCTTGGAGATGCAATGTTCTACGGAAGCGGAGCAGGAAAACTCCCTACGGCAAGCGCAGTTGTGGCTGATGTTATTGAAGCGGCAAATATCCGAGACAGAGTATGATGACAGTCTGGTCAGGAGGAAAAAATGGTTTTAGAAGACAAAAGTGAGCGAGAAAATCGTTTCTTTGTACGCATAAAGGGGACAGAGACGTTAAAAGAAGAATTGGAACAGACTTTTGGCGAGATTACAGTTATAAAGCCTGAAGGTGTGGAAGGTGAATTTGGTTCGTGACATCAGTTATGAAAGAGGGCGATTTTGAAAGAGGTGCAGAAAAATATCCTCAGATTCGAAAAATGCTCCGGGTGAAAGAATAAAGTCAAAAGGGTAAGGAGGCGCAGTGGAATGAAATATATCATAGTCTTAGGAGATGGGATGGCGGATGAACCGATTGAAAAATTGTCGGGGAAGACACCGCTTGAAGCAGCAGATAAACCGACGATGGACAGACTTGCCAAAAAAAGGTGAGGTAGGACTTGCCTATATGGTTCCGGAAGGAATGAGTCCGGGAAGTGATACAGCAAATCTGTCAGTACTTGGATATGATCCAAAGATTTATTATACAGGCCGCTCGCCGCTCGAGGCGCTCAGCATCGGAGTGGATATGAAAAAGACAGATGTGTCATTTCGGTGTAATCTGGTAACGCTTTCGGAAGAAGAAAGCTGTTATGAAGAAAAGAGAATGGTGGATCACAGCTCCAGCGAGATCAGTACTGAGGACGCGGCAGTTTTGATGGAAGCACTGAAGGAAGGGCTGAAAAGAGAAGGATATGAGTTCTATGTGGGAACGAGTTACCGCCACTTGCTTGTGTGGAAGGAAGGAAAAGTGATAGAGCTGACCCCGCCGCATGACATTTTGACGAAGAAAATCGGAGAGTATCTGCCGGAAAATGAAGTGTTCTGTGATATGATGAAGAAAAGTTATGAGATATTGTCTGCACATCCTCTGAATCAGAAAAGAAAAGAGCAGGGGCTCAATCCGGCGAATTCTGCATGGTTCTGGGGAGCAGGCACAAGGCCGAATCTGATGTCTTTTGAAGAAAAGACAGGAAAGAAAGGTGTTATGATCTCGGCGGTGGACCTGCTGAAAGGGCTTGCAGTTGGGTCTGAGATGGATAAGATTTTGGTGGAAGGAGCCAATGGAGGACTTCATACGAACTATGAAGGAAAGGCAAATGCAGCTGCGGATGCACTTTTGAATCATGGATATGATTTTGCTTATGTGCATGTGGAGGCACCGGATGAGATGGGACATCAAGGATTGTTGAATGAGAAAATAGAATCAATCGAGTATCTTGATAAGCGGGTGACACGGCTTATTGTAGAAGCCTTAGAAAAAGTGGGCGAAGATTATCGAATATTGGTTCTTCCGGATCATCCAACACCGATCCGAGTTCGGACACATACAAAAGATCCGGTTCCATATCTGCTTTATGACAGCAGAAAAGAATTGGGAAGTCAGGAAGAATATAGCGAAAAGACCGCAAAAGAAAGCGGAATTGTCTGGAAAGAAGGCTATCGTCTGATTGACTGCCTGTTAGAGATATAGGAGGTAACCATGTTAATTGTAAAGAAATTCGGCGGAACATCCGTCGCAAATAAAGAGAGAATTTACAATGTTGCAAGACGCTGCATTGAAGATTATAAAAAAGGACACAGTGTTGTAGTTGTTCTTTCGGCAATGGGAGATACGACAGATGATTTGCTTGCACTTGCAAATGATATCAATCCAAATGCAAACAAGAGAGAACTGGATATGCTTTTGACAACAGGAGAGCAAGTGTCAGTTTCGCTCATGGCAATGGCTATGCATGCGATGGATGTGCCGGCAGTGTCATTGAATGCATTTCAGGTGGGGATGAACTGTACCTCCAGATACGGAAATGCCAGATTTAAGAGAATTGACACAGACCGTATCAATCATGAACTGGATTCCAGAAAGATCGTAATTGTGACAGGCTTTCAGGGAATTACGAAATACGATGATTACGCCACACTTGGACGAGGTGGTTCTGATACGACAGCGGTAGCACTTGCGGCAGTATTGCACGCAGATTTGTGCGAGATTTATACAGATGTAGATGGTGTCTATACGGCAGATCCTAGAATTGTTCCGAATGCAAGAAAACTCCCAGAGATCACATATGATGAGATGCTGGAACTTGCAACGGCAGGTGCAAAAGTTCTGCACAATCGTTCCGTGGAGATGGCGAAAAAATACAGTGTTCCGATGGTTGTGCGTTCAAGTTTGAATGAATCAGAAGGAACGATTGTCAAGGAGGTAGTAAAAATGGAGAAAATGTTAATTACCGGTGTGGCTGCGGATAAGAATACAGCCAGAATTTCAGTGATTGGAGTGGAAGACAGACCGGGTATTGCGTTTAAAATATTCAACAAACTTGCGAAAAATAATATTAATGTAGATATTATCCTTCAGTCCGTAGGACGTGACGGAACAAAGGATATTTCATTTACAGTTTCGCAGGATGACCTGAAAGATGCACTTACTATACTGGAAGAGAACAAAGAACCTTTGACGATTAAGAATATTACACACAATGAAGGTGTGGCAAAAGTTTCAATCGTGGGTGCTGGAATGATGACAAATCCGGGAGTTGCATCCAAATTGTTTGAGGCATTGTTTAATTACGGAATCAATATTAATATGATTTCCACATCTGAGATTCGAATCACAGTGTTGGTAGAGGAGTCAGAGATTGACAAAGCGGTGCGTGCGATTCACGAGAAATTTGATCTTGCAGAATAAAATATGTAAAGCAAAGGGCGGAAGAATTTCCGTCCTTTATTTGTGCTGAAGTTGACTTAAAAAACTGTTGTGGTAAAGAGGTGAGAAAGTGACATCTTCGATGAACCAGTCCGGTGGGGTGAATGCATTCGCTTCCTGCTCGGTAGGAAATTCTACCTCGGCGAGAACAAGCGGTGCAAGATCGCCCTCAAAAATGTCTAATTCAATGGTGTATATGCCATAGGGGATGCAGTAGCGCTTTTTGGTGATCAGTCTGCCGTCGATTTTAGTGCGCAGATGTTCATAGGATTCCTTTGTGAGTGGAAGATTGTGTTCTTCACGAACCATAAGTCCTTTAGATTTGTAGGTTAACTCATACTTGTCATCGTCTTTTCGCACACGCACGACAGGAGATGTGGATAAATATCCCTGTTCGAGCTGACGATGGGGATATTTTTCGAGATGCTCCGGCAGGGAGCTGATTAAATATTTGCGTTCAATTTCCATAATAGATACCTCCAGATGCTTTTATAGTAATACAGGTCAAGGGAAATGTAAACGGATTTGCTTTTTTTTCATAAGTTTGTTAAAATGCAAGTGAAATTTGGAAAAGGAGGGAAACTATGGAAAAAAAGGTTTGTGTATTTTTGGCAGATGGGTTTGAAGAGATTGAAGGACTGACTGTTGTGGATCTGCTAAGAAGAGCAGGAATTTTTGTGACAACAGTATCGATTACAGGTAAATTGCAGATTCGCGGTTCACATGATATTTGTGTTCAGGCAGATAAATTATTTGAAGAAATGGATTATGAGGAGCAGGACATGGTTGTGCTGCCGGGCGGAATGCCTGGAACGATTCATTTGGAAGAACACGAAGGCGTGAAAAATGTATTGGAAAAATACTATGAAGAGAAAAAATATATTGCGGCAATCTGTGCGGCGCCGAGTATTTTCGGAAAGATGGGCTTTTTAAAAGAAAGAAAGGCAACTTCTTATCCGAGCAAAGAGGCGGAGCTTTTCGGAGCAGAGGTAGTGAAAGATTCTGTTGTTGTGTCTGATTTTATCATTACAAGCAGAGGTCTGGGGACAGCGATTGATTTTTCACTTGCGCTGATCGGGCTTCTTTTGAACAAGGAAAAGGCGGAGGAGATCAAAGACTCTGTCATCTATCAATGTAAATAGGAGGAACTATGAAATCAAAAAAAGGGACAGTAGCTGCGATTGCAGTGATCATTGTACTGGTAGGAATTGTATGCATAGGACTGCTCAGAGATTTTGATGCACAGGGATATGTCCGCGCGATTCTGAACCAGAGGTTTTTGGGAGATGTCACCGAGGCGGAAGAGATTCTGGAGGATACGTCAAAGAAGGAATTGCTGAAACAGTATGATGAAGGCATTGAAAGTTTTGTTTCGGATTACATCACAAATGGTGTGGAGATAGATTCGGAACTTGAGAAGAAGTTTGTAGATCTGTGCAAAGAGATTTTCGGCGCTATGAAATATCAGGTAAATGAAGCGGAGAAGATCAGCCGCAAGGAATATGATGTCAGTGTGGAATTTCAGCCGTCGGATGTATTTTTACAGTTTATCACATCAATTCAGACAGAGTCGGAAAATCTGAAACAAAAGGCGGAGAACGGGGAATATCAGGGGACAAAAGAAGAGATTAATGCCCAGATGCAAAGCGAATTTCTGAACCGTTCTTATGAACTTTTAGAAACTGCATATCAAAATATGCAGTACGGTGAGACAGAGACAATTGTGTTTAAAGTCAAAAGCAATGACAAAAATGTGTTTTCAATGAAGGAGGATGAGATTTCCTCATTTATTACGAAAATACTGCGTTTAGATGAAATTCAAGGCTAGTAATTTAGAAAGTATTGTGATATAATCTTGGAATGGGCGTTAGTGTAGATAAGTCTGGGGACTTCTCACATATATAAGGAGGAAATAGTAATGAGTTTACAAGTAGAAAACATGGAAAAAAATATGGCGAAACTTACAATCGAAGTTTCCGCTGAAGAATTAGAAAAAGCAATTCAGGGTGCGTACTTAAAACAGAGAAATAAAATCAGCGTGCCTGGATTCCGTAAAGGGAAAGTACCACGTCAGATGATCGAAAAAATGTACGGTGTAGGAATCTTTTATGAAGATGCAGCGAATGCGTTAATTCCAACAGCATACGGAAAAGCATATGACGAATGTGAATTAGATATCGTTTCACAGCCAAAAGTAGAAGTAGTACAGTTAGAAAAAGGAAAACCATTTATCTTCACAGCAGAAGTTGCTGTAAAACCAGAAGTAACTTTAGGAGAATACAAAGGACTTTCTGTAGATAAAGTTTCTAACAGAGTAACAGCAAAAGAGATCGACGCGAAATTAGAAGAAGAACAGAAGAAGAATGCAAGAACAGTTGTAGTGGAAGACCGTGCAGTACAGGACGGAGATGAAGTAGTATTAGACTTCGAAGGATTTGTTGACGGTGTTGCATTTGAAGGTGGAAAAGGTGAGAACTATCCATTGACAATCGGTTCAGGATCTTTCATTCCGGGATTTGAAGAACAATTAATCGGCGCTGAAGCAGAAAAAGAAGTAGAAGTGAATGTGACATTCCCAGAAGAATATCATTCAGAAGATTTAGCAGGAAAAGCTGCAGTGTTCAAATGTACAGTACATGAGATCAAAGCAAAAGAACTTCCTGAATTAGATGATGAATTTGCAGCAGAAGTATCTGAATTTGATACATTAGATGCTTACAAAGCAGATATCAAAGCAAAAATCAAAGAACAGAAGATTGCAGACGGTAATAGAAAGAAAGAAGACCAGGCAGTAGAAAAAGCTGTTGCAAACGCAACAATGGAGATTCCAGAGGCAATGATCGATACACAGGTAAATCAGATGGCTCAGGATTTCGCACAGAGAATTCAGCAGCAGGGACTTTCTATGGAACAGTACTTCCAGTTCACAGGAATGACTCTTGAGAAAATGCAGGAAGAAATGAAACCGCAGGCTCTGAAGAGAATCCAGACAAGACTTGTTCTTGAAAAGATCGCAGAAGTTGAAAACATTCAGCCAACAGATGAAGAAGTTGAAGAAGAATTCAAGAAAATGGCTGATGCATACAAGATGGAAGTGGAGAAGATCAAAGAACTGCTTGGTGACCGCGAGTTAGAGCAGATGAAGAAAGATATGGCTGTACAGAAAGCCGTAACTCTCGTTGCTGACGAAGCAAAGGAAGCCTAAGTAAGCGTTCGTTCTGAATTACCACTGGAATCGACGAATGGAGGCATTTATATATGAGTTTAGTACCATATGTCATTGAACAGACAAGCAGAGGAGAAAGAAGCTATGACATTTACTCCCGTCTTCTGAAAGACCGTATTATCTTTCTTGGAGAAGAGGTAAATGATGTAAGCGCCAGCGTTATCGTGGCACAGCTTCTGTTTCTGGAAGCAGAGGATCCGAGCAAGGATATCCAACTGTATATCAACAGCCCGGGAGGATCTGTAACTGCTGGTATGGCTATTTACGATACCATGAAATATATCAAGTGTGACGTTTCCACAATTTGTCTCGGAATGGCAGCCAGCATGGGTGCTTTTCTTCTGGCAGGCGGAACCAAGGGTAAGAGATTTGCTCTGCCGCACTCTACTATCATGATTCATCAGCCGTCAGGCGGTGCCCAGGGTCAGGCAACAGAGATCCAGATCGTAGCAGATCATATTGCCCAGACCAAACGGACATTGAATGAAATTCTGGCAGAGAACACTGGCCAGCCTTACGAAGTAGTGGAAAAAGACACAGACCGCGATAATTATATGACTGCTGAAGAAGCAAAGGCATACGGACTGATCGATGGTGTTGTCGAGCATAAATAAAGCAGACAGAAGGAACCTCTTTTCAGGGGGTTCCTTTTGTGCCATATCAAACTGAAAGGAAACGAGAACTATTTATGGCAGAAAAAATGAGAGATGGAAAAGTCAGATGCTCTTTTTGTCACAAGTCAGAAGACCAGGTCCGCAAGCTGATCGCCGGACCGGAAGGTGTTTTTATCTGTGATGAATGTATTGGTATCTGCTCAGAGATTATGGAGGAGGAACTGGCTCAGTATGATACAGAAGATGTTTATGATTCAGACATCAATTTGCTGAAACCGGAAGAAATTCATAAGATTCTGGATGACTATGTCATTGGACAGGATGAAGCCAAAAAGGCTCTGTCTGTGGCTGTCTATAACCATTACAAAAGAATTACCGCATCTAAGAATCTTGATGTGGAACTGCAGAAAAGTAATATTCTGATGCTGGGACCTACCGGTTCCGGTAAGACACTTCTGGCACAGACACTTGCCCGTCTTCTGAATGTACCGTTTGCGATCGCAGATGCTACGACACTTACAGAAGCCGGTTATGTCGGTGAGGATGTAGAGAATATTCTGTTAAAGATCATTCAGGCTGCGGATTATGATATTGAACGTGCGCAGTATGGAATTATCTATATTGATGAGATCGACAAGATCACAAGAAAATCTGAAAATGCATCAATCACCCGTGATGTATCCGGTGAAGGTGTGCAGCAGGCTCTTCTGAAGATCCTGGAAGGTACGGTAGCCAGTGTACCGCCACAGGGTGGACGTAAGCATCCGCACCAGGAATTTATTCAGATTGATACAACAAACATTCTGTTTATCTGCGGTGGAGCATTTGATGGTATTGAAAAGACGATCGAAGCCCGTCAGGATACCAAATCCATCGGATTTGGAGCAGATGTTTCTGTGCAGGAAGAAAGAAATATCGGAGAAATTCTGAAGGACGTTATGCCGGAAGACTTTATCAAATATGGTCTGATTCCGGAGTTTATCGGACGAGTTCCAATCGTAGTAACATTAGACGGGCTGGATGAGGAGGCACTGATCCGTATTCTTAAAGAGCCTAAGAATTCTCTGACCAAACAGTATCATAAATTATTTGAACTGGATGGAGTAGAGCTGGAATTCCAGGAAGAAGCACTGAAAGAAGTAGCCAGAAAATCCCTGGAACGTAAGACCGGCGCCAGAGGACTTCGTTCCATCATGGAAAAATCCCTGATGGATCTGATGTACCGTACGCCTTCTGATAATACGATATGCAAATGCATCATCACAAAAGATGCAGTAGACGGAACCGGAGAACCGGAAGTGGTTCATGGTGAACAGCCTGCTGTACAGCAGAATACCACAAGAAGAAATTCCCGTTCCAGAAAGACAGGAAAGCCGGAGACGGCTTAAAGAAGGGATTGAAGATACATGAAACAGCCAATTAGCATTCTTCCGGCAATTGCGCTCCGTGGGACAACGATTCTTCCGGATATGATCGTGCACTTTGATGTGAGCCGGGAACGTTCGATCAAGGCTATTGAGGCAGCAATGCTTCATGATCAGAAAATCTTTCTCGTTACACAGAAAGATCCGGAAGTAGAAAAACCAGAGTTGTCTGAGCTGTATCAGGTGGGAACGGTTGCTTATATCAAGCAGGTTGTGAAACTTCCACATGATCTGCTCAGAGTGCTGGTAGAAGGAATTGAACGAGCAGAACTTCTCGGTCTGGAACAGGAAGAGCCGTTTCTCAAAGCAGAGACGGCACTTTTTGAGCCGGATGGAGCGCAGTATACAAAGTCTCTGAAAGAAGCGATGTTCAGAAGCATTCAGGAACTTTTTCAGAGATATTGCATGGAAAGTGGAAAGATCAGCAAAGATCTGGCTGCGCAGATTATGAATATTACAGAACTGGAAGAGTTGATTCCCCAGATTTCCGTGAATGTACCACTGACTTATCAGAATAAGCAGAAAATTCTGGAAGCAGTCAGTCTGGAAAATCAGTACGAAGTTCTTGCTGTGATTCTGAATAATGAAATTGAAGTCCTGCAGATCGGGCATGACCTGCAGCGTAAATTAAAGGCACGTGTAGACAAAAATCAACGTGATTACATTCTCAGAGAACAGCTGAAGCTGATCCGGGAAGAACTCGGTGAGGAGAATACTGCGGATACGGCGGAAGAATACCGACAGAAAGCGGAAGCACTGGATGCACCGCAGGAAGTAAAAGACAAGCTGAATAAAGAAATCGACCGATTTAAGAGTATGAATAATGCTGCGGCAGAAAGCAGTGTTCTGAGTACTTATATCGAGACACTTCTGGGACTTCCGTGGAATAAGAAATCGGAAGATTCCACTGATCTTAAAGAGGCGTGGAAGATCCTGGAAGAAGGTCACTACGGTCTGAAAGATGTGAAGGAACGTATCATGGAATTCCTTGCAGTACGTAAACTGACATCTGGCGGTAAGAGTCCGATCCTGTGTCTGGTAGGACCTCCTGGAACCGGTAAGACTTCCATTGCGAAATCTGTAGCAGAAGCACTTCATAAGAAATATGTACGTATCTGTCTGGGCGGAGTCCGCGACGAAGCTGAGATCAGAGGTCATCGTAAGACTTATGTGGGAGCTATGCCCGGACGTATCACAGCAGCTCTTTCGCAGGCTGGTGTCAGCAATCCGCTGATGCTGCTTGATGAAATCGACAAGACAAGCAGTGATTATAAGGGTGATACTTCAGCGGCACTTCTTGAAGTACTGGATCCGGAACAGAACAATCATTTCAATGATCATTATGTAGAAGTTCCACAGGATCTCTCTGAGGTACTTTTTATTGCAACAGCCAATGACATGGACGGTATTCCGCGTCCACTCCTTGACCGTATGGAAGTGATTGAAATTTCCGGTTATACTGAGAATGAGAAGGAACACATTGCAAAAGATCACCTGATTCCAAAACAGCTGGAAGTAAACGGAATTCCAGAGGGCAAACTCAAGATTCAGACTCCGGCACTTCGGAAGATCATTACACTCTATACAAGAGAAGCCGGTGTGCGTGGACTCGAACGTAAGATTGGACAGATCTGCCGTAAGGCAGCACGTGAGATCATGGAAAATGATCAGAAAAAGGTGACTGTCAACAGTAAGAATCTGGAGAATTACCTTGGAAAAGCCAGATACAGTTATCTGATGGCAAACAAAAAGGATGAGGTTGGTATCGCAAGAGGTCTTGCATGGACGCAGGTCGGCGGTGATACGCTGCAGATTGAAGTTAATGTAATGCCTGGTAAGGGAGAACTTGTTCTCACAGGACAGCTTGGAGATGTTATGAAAGAATCCGCGCAGGCGGGTATTTCTTATATTCGTTCAGTGGCAGATAAATATGGAATCGCACCGGAGTTTTTCCAGGAAAATGATATCCATGTACATATTCCGGAGGGAGCAGTTCCAAAAGATGGTCCTTCTGCGGGTATTACCATGGCAACTGCAATGCTTTCTGCAATTATCGGCAGAGAGGTGCGTGCAGATGTGGCTATGACCGGTGAGATCACACTTCGTGGTCATGTGCTTCCAATCGGTGGTCTGAAAGAAAAGCTTCTTGCGGCCAAATATGCCAAGATCAAGCAGGTTCTGGTACCGAAGGATAACAAACCGGATATTCAGGAGATGGATGCCGAGATTCTTGATGGACTGAAAATCTCCTTTGTAGATAATATGAATGAAGTGCTGCATGAAGCACTTGCCTGATAATCGAAAGAGGATTTTATGATCATAAAAAGTGCAGTTTTAGATATCGTATGCGGTATTACCAGTAAGATTCCGGATACCGGTCTGCCGGAGGTTGCATTTGCAGGTAAATCAAATGTTGGCAAATCGTCTCTGATCAATGGACTGATGAACAGGAAAGCACTGGCACGTACCAGCGCACAGCCTGGCAAAACGCAGACGATCAATTTTTACAAGATCAATGATGAACTTGATCTGGTGGATCTTCCAGGTTATGGATATGCGCGGGTTACACCGGCCGAGAAAGAAAAATGGGGAAAGATGATTGAAAATTATCTTCATACTTCACATAATCTGAAAGCCGTTTTTCTCCTGATCGATATCCGTCATGATCCTTCTGCAAATGACAGACAGATGTATGAGTGGATCCTTCACAACGGATATGAGCCGATCATCATTGCAACGAAACTGGATAAACTGAAACGCAGTCAGGTTCAGAAGAATCTGAAAGCGATAAGAGAAGGCCTTCAGCTGAAAAAAGGAACTACAGTTATCCCTTATTCAGCAGAGACAAAGCAGGGCAGAGATGAGATCTGGGAACTGATCGAATCTCTGACCGGTGGAGAGCCTTCCGAAGAAGCCTGAAAGGACTAGAAAGATGGGAATCATCAAAGCGGCAAAACTTGCATTTGACTATTTAAGATATGACGAGGACGGAAATGTAGAAGCTACGCAGAGAGCAGTTGATGGTGTGGATTTGGACATTCAGGCAGGTGAATTTGTAGCAGTACTGGGTCATAATGGTTCTGGTAAATCTACTTTTGCAAAGCATATCAATGCACTGCTGCTTCCGACAGAAGGTACGATCTGGATTGATGGAATCGATACATCGAAAGAGTCGGAACTCTGGAAAGTACGCCAGAAAGCCGGAATGGTATTTCAGAATCCGGATAACCAGATCATCGGAACTGTAGTGGAGGAAGATGTGGGATTCGGACCGGAAAATATGGGGATATCTACCGGTGATATCTGGAAACGCGTGGATGAGAGTCTTGCAAAAACAGGAATGACGGCCTATCGTCATCATTCACCGAACAAACTGTCCGGAGGTCAGAAGCAGCGGGTTGCGATCGCCGGAGTAATGGCGATGCGCCCACAGTGTATCGTTCTGGATGAGCCGACTGCCATGTTGGATCCGAATGGACGAAAAGAAGTTCTGGAGGCAGTTCATCAGCTGAACCGGCAGGAAAATGTTACGGTCGTTCTGATCACACATTACATGGAGGAAGTCATTGATGCAGACCGGGTTGTGGTTATGGATGACGGTCATGTAGTGATGGAAGGAACACCGAAAGAAATTTTTTCTCAGGTAGAGACCTTGAAAAAATATCGCCTGGATGTGCCACAGGTAACTTTGCTGGCACATGAACTGAAACAGTCCGGAGTGGATATTCCGGATGGAATTCTTACTACGGAAGAGTTGGTAAATGCCTTATGTCAATAGAATTAAAAAATGTAACATACACATACAGTCCTGGAACTTCCTATGAGATTCATGCATTAAAGGATATCAATCTGAATATTCCGGATGGGCAGTTTATTGGTGTGATCGGACATACAGGCAGTGGAAAGTCCACACTGATCCAGCATCTGAATGCACTGATCCAGCCGACTTCAGGAACAGTATCTTACAATGGTGAAGATGTATGGGCAGAGAACTATAATCGACGCGCACTTCGAAGTGAAGTCGGTCTGGTGTTTCAGTATCCGGAGCATCAGCTTTTTGAAAGTGACGTGCTTTCGGATGTCTGCTTTGGACCGATGAATCAGGGAAAGAGCAGAGAAGAAGCGGAAGAAGAGGCGAAGAAAGCACTTCTTCAGGTTGGGTTCAAAGAAAAAAATTTCAAAAAATCTCCATTTGATCTGTCCGGAGGACAGAAAAAGCGTGTTGCGATTGCCGGAGTTCTGGCAATGAATCCGAAGATCCTGATTCTGGATGAGCCGACGGCTGGTCTGGATCCAAAGGGAAGAGATGAGATCCTGGATCAGATTGCAGAACTTCACAAAGTCCGCGGCATTACGATCATTCTGGTATCACACAGCATGGAAGATGTAGCCAAATATGTGGAACGCCTGATCGTAGTCAATCACGGAAAGATTGCTTTTGACGATATACCGAAAAAGGTATTCGCACATTATAAAGAACTTGAAGAGATGGGGCTGGCAGCTCCTCAGATTACCTATATTATGCATGCCCTGAAAGAAAAAGGACTTCCTGTAGATCCAGCAGATACAACGGTGGAAGAAGCGAAGCAGGATATTTTGCATGCACTTCGGGAAATGAACTCATCCTTGCTGAAAGGAGGAGTCCAGAATGATTAGAGATATTACGATTGGACAGTACTATCCTGCGAAGTCTGTGATCCACAAATTGGATCCTAGAACAAAACTTTTTGGGACACTGGTTTTTATCATTTCTGTATTTTTGTTTCACTCAATTGCCGGTTATGCGGTAGCGACGGTGTTCCTTGCAGGAATGATCCTGATTTCCACGGTTCCGGTGAAGTTTATCTTTAAGGGACTGAAAGCCATCTTTATGATCCTGCTGATCACGATGGTGTTTAATATATTCCTGACACCAGGGGAAGCACTTGTGAGTTTTGGAATCTTTAAGATTACAAAGGAAGGACTTTCCATGGCAGTCCGTATGGCAATCCGACTGGTTTATCTGGTAATTGGTTCTTCGCTGATGACATTGACAACGACACCAAACCAGCTGACCGATGGTCTGGAAAAAAGTCTCCGTCCATTAAACAAGATTCATGTTCCGGTACATGAGATTGCGATGATGATGTCGATTGCGCTTCGCTTTATACCGATTCTTCTCGAAGAGACGGATAAGATCATGAAAGCACAGATTGCCCGTGGTGCGGATTTCGAAAATGGAAATCTGATCCAGAAAGTCAAAAACATGGTTCCATTGCTGGTGCCACTGTTTATTTCAGCCTTCCGTCGTGCCAATGACCTGGCGATGGCGATGGAAGCCCGCTGTTATCATGGTGGAGATAATCGTACGCAGATGAAACCGTTGAAATACAAAAAGAGAGATCACATTGCATACCTGATCCTGTTTGCATATCTTGCGGTAGCAATTGGATTTCGTGTAGCCGGGTTATAAGAAGAATAGATGGTTCTTGCTGTAAGGGCGAGAACCATTTTTACCATAAATGGAGGGAAACATGAAAAGAGTTGGACTTGTAGTCGCCTATGATGGAACGAATTACAGTGGCTGGCAGATTCAGCCGAATGGAATTACCATTCAGGGTGTACTCAATGATGCATTGACAGATCTTTTGGGGGAAAAGATTGAGATCATGGGTGCAAGCCGTACAGATGCAGGAGTACACGCACTTGGAAATGTAGCAGTGTTTGATACGAATACACGCATTCCGGGCGAAAAGATTTCCTATGCACTGAACCAGAGACTGCCGGAGGATATCCGGATCCAGTTGTCAGAAGAAGTGGAGCCGGATTTTTCATCCAAGATACTGTGACAGCGAGAAAACATATGAATATCGCATTCTGAACCGTAAATTTCCAGTTCCGACGGAACGTCTGTATTCCTATTTCTATCATTATAAGCTGGATGTGGACAAGATGCGGGAGGCGACCTCCTATCTGATCGGACGTCATGATTTTGCGAGCTTCTGTGGAACAGGAGCACAGGTGAAATCTACGGTCCGTACATTGACGGGAATCGATATCTGGCGCGATGGTGATATCGTAACGATCCGTGTCAAAGGTGAGGGATTCCTTTATAACATGGTGCGCATCATTGCTGGAACACTGATTCAGGTTGGAAACGGCCAGTATCCGCCGGAACGTGTAAAGAAGATCCTGGATGCCTGTGACCGTTCGGTTTCCGGACCGACTGCACCCGCACATGGACTGACACTGATGGGAATTGAGTTTTTTGATTAAAAATTTAAATGAATGCATATAAACAAGGCAGGGCTTAAGGTTCTGTCTTTTTTTATGGAAAATTCTTTTATTTCATTTTGTAGAATCATATCAATCCGTGGTTATAACCACATCTTTAAGGTGGAATGTATATTATATTAGATTTGCAAAGAAAATAGAATATACGTTAACGCAATAAGGAGGTTTAACCATGGGAAATAAAGAAAATAAAATGTTTTGTTTTCAATGTCAGGAAACAGCAGGATGCAGTGGATGTACAGTATCAGGGGTATGTGGCAAGAAGCCGGATGTAGCAGCAATGCAGGATCTTCTTGTTTATGTGACAAAAGGATTAAGCGCAGTGACTACGGAGCTTCGTTTCGATGGAAAAGAGATTGAGGCCTATGTAAATGAGATGATCATAGTGAATCTGTTTACGACGATCACCAATGCGAATTTTGATAAAGATTCTATCATTGAACGAATTAAAAATACATTGGCGACAAAAGAAGAATTGATCCGGAAAGTGGAAAATCGAGAAGTACTTCCGGAAGCAGCACTCTGGAAAGGGACGGAAGCGGATTTTGAAGCAAAAGCTTCTCGCGTGGGAATTCTTTCTACAGAGAATGAAGATATCCGCAGCCTTCGTGAGTTAATTACTTACGGGCTGAAAGGCCTTGCAGCTTATGCGAAACATGCGGCGGCACTTGCACATACCGATGTGGAGATTGACGCATTTTTGCAGAGGGCACTTGCAGCGACTCTGGATGATTCCCTGAGTGCAGATCAACTGACTGCACTGACACTGGAGACCGGAAGTTACGGTGTGAAGGTGATGGAACTTCTGGACAAAGCCAATACAGAGACTTATGGAAATCCGGAGATCACAAAAGTCAACATTGGGGTTGGCAAAAATCCAGGAATCCTTGTTTCCGGGCATGATCTTCGTGATCTGGAGATGCTTCTGGAACAGACACAGGGGACAGGTGTGGATGTTTACACACATTCGGAGATGCTTCCGGCACATTACTATCCGGCCTTCAAGAAATATTCGAACTTTATCGGAAACTATGGAAATGCATGGTGGAAACAGAAAGAAGAATTTGAGCGTTTCCACGGTCCGATTCTGATGACGACAAACTGTATCGTGCCGCCAAAGGACAGCTACAAGGACCGTATGTACACGACAGGAGCAGCTTCCTATCCGGGATGCACCCATATTCCAGGTGCTATCGGAGAAGAAAAAGATTTTTCTGCGATTATCGAACAGGCAAAGAAATGTCCGGCGCCGGAAGAAATCGAGCATGGTGAGATTGTGGGAGGATTTGCACATGCACAGGTACTTGCCCTTGCAGATAAGATTGTGGAAGCAGTCAAATCCGGAGCAATTCGTAAGTTTGTTGTTATGGCAGGATGTGATGGACGTGCAAAATCCCGAAACTATTACACGGATTTTGCCAAAGGATTGCCAAAAGATACCGTGATCCTGACTGCCGGCTGTGCAAAATATAAATATAATAAGCTGGATCTGGGGGATATCGGTGGAATTCCGAGAGTCCTTGATGCTGGACAGTGCAACGATTCCTATTCTCTGGCAGTGATCGCACTGAAATTAAAAGAAGTTTTTGAGCTGAATGATATCAATGAACTTCCAATCGTGTATAACATTGCGTGGTATGAACAGAAAGCTGTGATCGTGCTTCTGGCGCTGCTTTCCCTTGGCGTGAAAAATATTCATCTGGGACCGACATTGCCGGCATTCCTCTCCCCGAATGTTGCCAAGATTCTGGTGGATAACTTTGGAATCAGCGGAATTGGAACCGTGGAAGAGGATTTGAAAAATCTGATCGGATAAGAAATTTTGAATCAGATGATGTTTCCCTTGACTAACCGCACCTGTATATGATTAAATCAACAGGAATCAATCATATATATCTATATGAGGGAGTAGTGGCGCACAGCGTGGCAAGTCAACATCCTGACCGCTGGTCTGGCTTGTCTTAAATAACGAGACTCATGTATGGCAAAGTTACTGTAAAAGTAACGTTCTGTTTGCTGTACAGGGAGTCTCATTTTTGTATGTACGAAGAATAATAAAGCCACACAAATTTGTACGTAAATAAAGATTACTGTGAATAGTGACACATATAGCAGACAGTGGCAGATCATTTGGAGGGAATGGGTATGATTACTTTTCTGGCATCACTTTTTATCAAGGACAGTAAAAATTATAAAGAACCATCGGTAAGGCAGGCATACGGAGTATTAAGTGGGGCAGTAGGAATCGGACTGAATATTTTGCTGTTCTTTGGAAAATGGCTTGCCGGTACGATCAGTGGTTCGATTGCAATTATTGCAGACGCATTCAACAACCTTTCAGATGCCGGATCGTCGATCATCACGTTGATCGGCTTTCGGCTTTCCGGACAGGAACCGGATCCGGAGCATCCATTTGGACATGGAAGAATGGAATATATTTCCGGTCTTCTGGTGTCCGTTGCAATTCTTGTCATGGGATTTGAACTGATCGGGTCCTCCATCGGCAAACTGCGAAGTCCGGAACCGATTGAGAGCAGTGCACTGGTATTCGGCATTCTGATCGCATCGATTCTTGTAAAGCTGTACATGTTTTTTTACAATCATTCCTTAAGCAAAAAGATAGAAAGTGCAGCGATGAAGGCAACATCAGTGGACAGCCTGAGTGATACAGTTGCAACAACGCTGGTTCTGATCGCAACACTGATCAGTAAATATACGGGATTACTTCTTGATGGATGGTTTGGTATTCTGGTAGGATTGTTTATTCTTTATACCGGAGGCTCTACGCTGAAGGAAACCATAGATCTTCTTCTTGGTCAGCCGCCGAAACAGGAGTTTATCGATGAGGTTAAGGAAATCGTGTTGGGACATTCAATGGTACATGGCGTGCATGATCTGATCGTGCATGATTATGGGCCGGGGCGTGTAATGATCTCACTTCATGCTGAAGTGGATGTGAATGGAGATATTCAGGATATTCATGAACAGATCGATCATATTGAACATGAACTGCAGGAAAAACTGCACTGTTCGGCAACGATTCATATGGATCCGATCGTAACCGATGACAAAGAGGTCCTTGCGATGAAGGCAAAAGTTGAGGAGATGGTACATTTTCTGGATGAATCGTTCAGTATGCATGATTTCCGCATGGTGAGGGGATCGACCAGAACAAATCTGATCTTTGATGTGGAGGTACCGAGAAAAACATCTTATACAGATAATGAAATCGTGAACTGGCTGAAAGAAAGGATTCATGAACTGCCGGGGAGTAAATATTTCGCTGTCATTCAGATTGATCATGAATATTATTAAAAATATTTATGAGAATACAAAAAGTTTTAGTTTGACAGGCTAGATGGATTTGATATAATGAACTAATCGAGGCAAGACTCAGTGCGTAGAATGGCATAATCGCACCTTCAAAGGAAATAGCAGAGAGCTTCAAAGAAGAAGTAACTGTTGTTTCCTTTTTTCATGTTATGGTAAATGATTTCGGAATGGCTCAATAACGTGAAAAGTAAAAGCCCGGTAAGAGAATTGAAAGAGAGGAAAGAGTATGGAAACAAAAGAAAAAAACACTGCAACGCCATATGATCTTGATGGAAAACCGCCATTGAAGCTGGCAATTCCGCTTGGCCTGCAGCATGTTCTGGCAATGTTTGTCGGAAACCTGACACCGCTTCTGATCATTACAGGAGTTTGTGGCATTGAGTCAGGAAGCGAACTTCAGGTAGCACTTCTTCAGAATGCTATGCTGATTGCGGGAATTGTAACACTGATCCAGATTTATACGATCGGACCGGTTGGAGGTAAATTACCGATTGTTATGGGAACCAGTTCCGGATTTATCGGAGTCTGTAGAAGCGTGGCAGTAACCATGGGAAGTGGTGTGGCTGGTTATGGAGCAATTCTGGCAGCTTCTTTTATTGGCGGTCTGTTTGAAACAGTGCTTGGCGGATTCCTGAAGCCATTGCGTAAATTTTTCCCGGCAGTAGTAACCGGTACAGTTGTATTGTCAATCGGTCTTTCACTGATTTCTGTTGGTATCGGTTCTTTTGGTGGCGGAAGTACCGCACCAGATTATGGTTCACTGGAGAACCTTTTGGTAGGTACGGTAGTTTTGGTTGTAATTATTGCACTGAAACATGGAACTAAAGGATTTACCAGTTTTTCTTCCATTCTGCTTGGTATCATTGTTGGATATGTTCTTGTATCTGTTATGGCGATGGTCCTTCCAACAACATTTACCTATGTAGATGAGACCGGCGCTACGATCGAAGCGACAAAATCATGGGTTATCAACTGGAGCAAAGTGGCAGATGCATCCTGGTTTGCAATTCCAAAGATCATGCCGGTCAAATGGGTATTTGATGCGAAAGCGATCGTGCCGATCTGCATTATGTTTGTGGTTACAGCAGTAGAGACGGTTGGTGATATTTCCGGTATCACAGAAGGTGGACTTGGAAGAGAAGCTACTGATAAGGAACTTTCCGGTGGCGTTATGTGTGACGGACTTGGTTCTTCACTTGCAGCAGTATTTGGCGTTCTTCCGAATACTTCTTTCAGCCAGAATGTAGGTCTGGTTGCCATGAATAAAGTCGTAAACCGTTATTCGATTGGTATTGGTGGAATTTTCCTGATCGCATGTGGCTTATTCCCGAAACTTGCGGCACTGATTTCCATCATGCCACAGAGTGTTCTGGGTGGAGCAGCAGTTATGATGTTCTCATCTATCGTAATCAGTGGTATTCAGCTTATTACAAAATGGCCATTGTCTCCAAGAAATGTAACAATCGTTTCTGTAGCACTTGGTGTGGGATACGGACTTGGTTCCAACTCTGCAGTACTTGCACAGCTTCCGGAGAGTATCAATCTGATCTTCGGCGGTTCAGGTATCGTGCCGGCAGCATTGTTTGCGATCATTCTGAATATCATTCTTCCGAAGGATGAAAAGACAGAAGTGGAGATGGCAGAGGAGATACTGGCGGAGAAGAAAGAAATGGAAAGTAAATAAAAAGTTTATTTCTGTCGCGAAATTTCCAAGTTATTTCATGTAATTATGAAAAAAGTCAGAGAATTTTATATTATGTATACAATTTTAAAATATCAACAAAAATTTAAATGAAAAAATTTGATATTTGGTTAATCTGCTTTGGCACTCAGTGCTATACTTCTAACCGTAAAAAGTAAACAGAACTTAACAAAACCTCCTTTCACAAAACAAAGTTGAAGGCTGCTAAGCATCAGATTTTTGGAGGAAAAGACAAATGAATACTTTAAAAGCTGAAAAAAGAAGCATGGACGTTAAGGCAAAAAGACTGAGAAGAGAAGGATACGTTACAGGTAATGTATTTGGTCGTGAGATTGAAGGTTCTATCCCAGTAAAAATGCTGAAGACCGAGGTTGACAAACTGTTAAAAACTGACCACAAAGGAAGTCAGGTTATGTTGGATGTAGATGGTCAGACATATGATGCACTGATTAAAGAGGTTGATTTCAACCCACTGGCAGGCAGAGTTGATGAGATTGATTTCCAGGCACTGGTAAGCAATGAAAAAGTACATTCTGTTGCTGAGATTGTAATCGTAAACCACGACAAAGTAGCAGATGGTGTTCTTCAGGAGAACATGGAAGAAATAAATTACAGAGCTTATCCGTCAGCACTGGTTGACAAAGTAGAAGTAGATGTTGCCGGACTGAAAGTCGGTGATACTATCCGTGTTAAAGATTTGAGTCTTGCAAAAGACAAAGATGTTGATATCAAGGATGATCCGGAAGCTGTTGTACTGACAGTTGTAGCAGTTCATAACGGAGCTGTACCGGAAACCGTAACACCTGAAGAAGCAGAAACAGAAGAAACTAAATAATCTGCTGAATCAGAACTCATACCTATACAATAAAATAAGATAAAAGATTCCTCCTGTAGAGTTGGTTCACAGGAGGAATTTTTTTGTAACATTTTCCGTGTTCAGATGTTATATTGTTGAAAGAGAGAAAAAAGCCGGTGGAAAAAGTGGGCAGGCAGACAGTATCCGGTGCAGAAAGCAGGAAAGGGGGAATACGGATGTGGATAATGAAATTTTATTAAAACTTTACAGCCTTTATCAGAAAGAACTTTACCTGTATCTGTATTCTTTTTGTGGCGACAGGCATCTGGCAGAAGACCTGCTGCATGAGACATTTCTCAAAGCACTGCTGGCACTGCCGGACGGGCATACGAACATGCGGGCATGGCTTTATATGGTTGCGAGAAACCTGTTTTACAATCAGCAAAAAAAGAAATCCCAGGAGATTTTAATGGAGGAGCAGGAGTGTTTCCCTGAGAAAAACAGAGACGAGGATCTACTTGAAAAAATCCTTGAGGAAGAAAACAGACGAATACTTTATCAGGCAATCCGCAGATTGGAGGTAAAGAAACGAGAAGTGATTCAGATGCAGTATTTCGGTGGGATGTCTCAGAAAGAAATCGCGGCAGTGCTACATATCACGCCGGAGAATGTGCGTGTACTGGCATATAGGGCAAAGAAAGAATTAAAGAAAGATTTGGAAGAGTTAAAAAAGTGAACAGCCAGATAAGTGAAAAACGTAAAGACAGTACGAGGTATGTTTGTAGAATCTGATAAAACAGAGTTGACGGAGAGGAGGAGGTCAAATGACATATCGTGAATTACTGAAATTATATAAGCAGGGGAAACTGGAAGACAGCACAAAGAAACAGATAGAAGCGGAAATCGAAAAGCAGGATGCAATCAGTGAATTTCTTTATGAAGAAGGAGCAATACCAGATTTCTCTGATCTGGAGAGTGGGCAGGACTATTTCGATGATTTGAATGACAAAAAACAGTGGACAGAACGACAAAACAGTAAGACAGAGGACAACGTAGAAAAACAATCAGAAAATCGGATAATAGAAAAAAGTAAGTTTGCCGGAGACTCCAGAAATCAGCAGGAGGATGAGTTCAACAGGCAATTCATAAAAGAAATCCAGCGTTTTATCCGCAGAGCTTTTATCAAAATGGGACTGGCAGTGGGGGTGGTTGTCCTTGCAGTCGTCCTGAGTGCGGTATTTATCTTACCAAAAGCAGTGTCTGAGTTTTATTATAATCCAAACGAAGCAGCTGGTCAGTATGAAGAAATGACCACGACTAGAATGAACCTGGATCTGTCTGTCTATTCTGAGTTGTTTCTGCCAGGTAATCACCGTGATCAGGTCAGTGCAGTATCAAGGGGCTACGGTGAATACGATATCGTCATTCCACAGACCTCCAGCTGGACGGGAAAATTTACTTCTGTCAGTGGCCGCCTGGTGAGAGGAAAACTCACTCTTTATGATAATAATGTATTGAGTCGCCCGATCATGCAGTTCTACCTTCCGGGAGACGAGGATGCATGGGCGGCGTGGGAAGTAGACGAAAATGGAAAAGAAACTAAAATGGATACAGAGGCACGTAAGGAAGCAAGTATTCAGGATTCCAAAGAAACAATCGCAGATTACAATGACAATGACTGGTACCTCGCGTATGTTTCCATCAATGATATCATGGACTACAAAGATTTTATTGAGTGGTTTCAGAATCTTTCCAACCAGAAAGAACTGGAATGGGGAGCCCTCTGGTGTGCGGTTCATACAGAAGATGAGGATGGTTATTGTGTAGAACCAAATATTGGTTTCTGTCCGCTGCCATCCGGAATGAGCGTAAGCTGGGACAGAGAAAAATATCCATATCTGTCGCTTCTGGACAATTCGGATCTTAGCCATGTGGCAGAGGCAAATGACGAAGAAACCATGCAGACTCATTTTACCAGTATGCTTTCTTACATTCAGGATCATGATGATATCCTTTCCATGATGGGACAGACGACAGATTCTCCGAACAGATATCAGGATATGATTAATTTTGTGCAGAAAAATGGCCTGAAGATTCATGGTTTTGCAATCAGTGCAAAGAAGACGGCTCTTCTTGAATTATATAAAGAAGATGTGGTATCTTATATTCAGACAACACCACAGAATTGAGAAAGAAGTGAGACCATGGAAATTACAGAAATGTTAGACGAACTGAAAAGTAAAGCACGCCGTGACGAAAAACTTCGGGCAGAGCTTCTGGAGACACGAAAGAATGCACAGCCTCTCAGCGCATTCTGCCGGAAATGCCGTGAACTGGGCTATGAGATTTACGATATGGATCTTATCACAGCTGGAGAAGAATTTTACGCTACTATGCGCAGAAGTACCAATGGTGGAGGGGAAAACTCCCCGATGCTGGAGGGTGAGGATGATTTTTACGAGCTGTTTTTTGCGGGATTGGAGTAAATTATGAACATATGCATCTATGGAGCTTCCAGTGCAGAGCTGGAGCAGATCTATTATGATAAAACAGAAGAACTTGGCAGGATGATGGCAAAACGTGGACATGGCCTTGTATTTGGTGGCGGGGCGACCGGAATGATGGGAGCAGCAGCGAGAGGCGTCGATTCTGAAGATGGGTATATCCTCGGCATTGCTCCGCGTTTCTTTGACAAGCCGGGAGTTTTATATGAGAATTGCAGTGAATTTATTTTTACAGAAACTATGCGCGAGCGAAAAAAACTCCTTGAGGAACGTTCCGATGCAACAATCGTGACTCCTGGCGGAATTGGAACTTACGAGGAATTTTTTGAGATTCTGACACTCAAAAGTCTGCACAGGCTGGATCGCCCTATTGTTCTTTATAATATCAACGGCTATTACGATAGAATGAAAGCTCTGCTTCAACATACCGCGGACGAGAAATTTATGGATGTTGCCAACATGGAACTCTGTGCGTTTATGGATGGTCCGGAGCAGATCCTTACATACATAGAAAACTATCGAAGACAATAGACACAAACGAAGGAATAAAAGATGAAAAATCCATTACATTACCAGTTATCCGAATACGACTGCGGACCGACATCTATGATGAATGCAATCGCCTATTTATTTGAACGGGAAGAAATCCCACCGGAGGCAGTCCGAAATATGATGCTCTACTGTCTGGACTGCCACAGCAAAGAGGGCATCCCAGGGAAACGTGGGACGTCCAGAGCTGCAATGATGTTTTTAAGCAACTGGCTGAATGAATACGGCGAGCTGGGAATCATGTCCGTGAGCAGTGAGTATCTGTCTGGAAGAAGCGTGTACATAAGTGAAGAAAGCCGCATTAATCATGCATTGAACCATGGTGGCGTGGCGGTCGTTCGTCTGTATCTGGAGGAAGAGCATTATGTTTTGATGACAGGTATACAGAATGAAAATATTCTTCTCTTTGATCCTTATTACTGGGATAAACCATTTGAACAGAAAGATATTCTGATGGATGATAAACATCCCAGGGAATATAACCGTATCGTACCTTTTCAGTACTTTAATCAGGAAAATAAAGAAATAATATATGCTCTCGGTCCGGTGGAAGAGAGAGAAGCAGTTCTCATTTTCAATGAAAAGACAAAGACCGTGCCGGAGGAAGTTATCGAGTACTTTATCTGATTATAGAAAAAAGGATTTCAGAATCCATGGAGATTTTATATCAAACCATGGAACTGAAATCCTTTTTTGGGCGTATTTAAGAACTATGGATGAAGTCCGCCGACACCCTGAATGATGTTTGCCGGGATGTTCATAATAATATTCCTCATTTCATGCTGTCACAGAAGATTTTTTCCATGCTTGCTTTCAGCGGAACGCCAAGCTTAGCGAGTGTTCCGTCCAGAGCAGCAAAGACTTCACGGACATTGTAGAAATCAGCATTGTTTCCCATATGACCAATGCGGATGACTTTGCCTGCAAGAACATCAAAAGAACCGGCAAGCATGATGTTGTAGTCCTTTTTGACACCATCGAGGATGGCAGCTGCGGTGGTTTCTTCCGGTACTTCGAATACCGTGACCGTATTGGAGAATCCACTCTTAAGGTAGAGGTTCAGTCCTGCACCTGTGATTGCCTTGCGAGAAGCTGTGGCGATCTTTTCGTGTCTTACAAGGATATCCGGGTCAGCAGCAATATTGTCGATTGCAGCACGAAGTCCATAGATATCACTGATCGGCATGGTGTATGGGAACCATTTTTCTTCATAATAATGTGCAAAAGTAGTCAGGTTTGCATAGAAGGATGCAATCGGTGTCTTACGTTCTGCCATAGCTTTTTTGGCATCATCACTGATGACTACAAAAGTCAGTCCTGGAGGTGCGGAGACAACTTTCTGGGAGCCACCGCACATAATGTCAATCTGCCAGTCGGAGATACGCATTGGTTCACCGAAAGAAGCAGATACGGAATCGACAACCGTCATGATGCCGTATTTCTTGAGAAGTGGACAGATTGCGGAAATATCATTCAGCATACCGCTTGGAGTGTCGCCATGGACAACGGTTGCGTATTTGTAATTGTGATGTTCTTTGAGAAATTCCTCGAGTTCCTGTACATCGAGAGTTTCGCGGTAATCTCTGGAATAGAGTTCCGGGATACCACCGTACATGGAAACGAAATCCGCGAATCCTTTGCCGTAGATACCGTTATCCAGTACAAGGACATGGTCACCAGGTTCGGTCATAGAAGCGCAGGCGGCCTCCAGTCCGAGGATTCCTTCTCCGCCAAGAATAAGAGTTTCGTTGTCGGTATGGAGAAGACGGCTGATCTCTTCACAGGTTTCTTTGTAAAATTCTACGAAGCTTGCATCAAGATCAGGATTGGTGCATTCTCTGCTGCGGGCGAGACGCACGTTTTCAGCAACCTGTGTCGGTCCCGGTGTCATAATTTTATACATAAGATCAATCCCTTCTTAAATAGTTCTTATTTTTTTAATCCAGTTCTTTTGGCTGCAACATTCAGTGGTGCGATAACAACAAGAGTGATCACTGCTGCAACACCGATCTGTACCAGGTTTCCAGGAATAGAAGCAACCGGTGCAAGCGGATTTCCATAAATAACGACCTCAGCAATGTAGTAGCCGACAACTTTGATCACACATGCTGCTGCGATTGCAATCACATACCATTTGAAGTTCTGGTGTTTTTCATTCTCAGTAAGTTTTCCTACTGTGAAGCCCATCAGTCCAACGATTACAAAAGTAAATGGAGCCCATAAAGTCCATCCGGAGAGCAGATCAAAGAGTCCCATTCCAACACCGCCTGCAACTGCACCGGTCTTTTTGCCAAAGATGATCGCACCGATGAAGAGCGGAACATTTCCGAGATGAATCAGACCACCATTTGCCGCGATTGGAAGTCGTACATTAATAAAAGCGGTAAAGATGTAAGTCAGTGCTACGAAGATTGCTGTTACGGTGAGAAACTGAACAGAAGAAAGCTCCTGATCGTTTGCTGCTGTCTGTACATTTGCGTTTGCCATGATGAAAAGTTCCTTTCCCGGAAGGTAAAGAGTATTTGATCTGTTACAGTATATTTTGCAGTAACGAAAACCTGTTTAACCTTCCTTTTATATATGTTTTTGATTGGGTATACTTTACAACAGAACTGTACATGAATAAAGAGGCAGTTTGTAGAAAAAATAAGGGGACAGTTTGAATATTGATGGCATGTAGATTTATAGTTGTGATGAACAGGATGACATGGTATGATAATCTAAAATCAGAAATATGAAATAACTTATAAATGAGAATGGACATACGGGAGGAAAAAAGTGAAAAAAATACTGTCCCCTATGGAAAAACTGAATTTTCCGGAGAGTGAAGAGCTTCCGGAAGGTGTCAGAGAAATAGAAGCAGAAGACACCTTTGGATACTGTACAGAGCTATATCCGGATGTAGAGTATGCAGAACACAGTGGAAAGAAATTACACCTTCAGATCATGACACCAACAGTATTTGGACAGGATCTGAAATGGCCATTGATCGTATATGTGCAGGGTTCTTCGTGGCACAAACAGAAGCTTTTTCAGAGCCTTCCCACACTGGCGAGGATGTGCGAAAGAGGATATGCGATCGCCATCGTAGAGCACAGAGAAAGCGATCTGGCTCCATTTCCGGCACAGGTAATAGACGTTAAAACAGCAATTCGTTTCTTACGTTTAAATGGAAGGAGTTATCATATTGATACAGATAAGATTTCTCTCTGGGGTGATTCAAGTGGAGCCCACAGTGCTTTGATCGCAGGAATTACAGGTAATACAAAGTATCTTCCGGAGGAATATCCTGAAGTCAGTACCGAGGTCGATTGCATTGTTGACTGGTTTGGACCAACGGATCTTATGGCAGCAGTACAGCATCCCGCAGTCATTGATCATGATTCCAGTACCAGTCCGGCAGGCATTCTGATCGGGGGAAAATCACTTCATGATCACCCGGAAGATGTTTATCCGACCAATCCCGTGGTTTATTTGCAGCCTGACCGAGAAACACCTCCGATTCTCATTATGCACGGTGGCAGGGATCCACTGGTTCCGTTTAATCAGTCCTGCATTTTATATGAGGCATTAAAACAGATGGATAAAGAAGTAGAATTTGTCAAGCTGAAAAATGCCGGACATGGCTGGGCGGCTTTATGAGCGAAACCGCATTAAATATAGTAGAAAACTTCATTAAAAGGGAGAAATAGAATGGAACAGGAAACACAGACACCACACAAACGAAGAGTACGATACAAAGGAAAATATCCACGCAAATTTGAAGAAAAATATAAGGAACTTAATCCGGAGAAATATAGGGACACGATCGAGCATGTTATCAGCAAAGGAAATACGCCTGCTGGAATGCATATTTCTATCATGGTAAATGAAATCCTTGATTTTCTCAAGATTCAGCCAGGTGAGACAGGGTTTGATGCGACACTTGGATATGGCGGTCACACCAAAGCGATGATGGAGTGTCTGCACGGCGAGGGGCACATGTATGCAACAGATGTGGATCCGGAAGAGTCTGCAAAGACCCGTAAGCGTCTGGCAGAGCAGGGATTTGGAGAGGACATCCTGACAGTGAAACTTCAGAACTTCTGCACAATTGACGAAATCGCAAAGGAAGCCGGCGGTTTTGATTTCATCTTGGCAGACCTCGGTGTGTCATCTATGCAGATCGATAACCCGAAGCGCGGTTTTTCCTTCCGTGCAGACGGACCGCTGGATCTGCGCCTGAATCAGGAAAAAGGAATCAGTGCAGCCGAGCGACTGGACAAGATTAGCCGCGATGAGCTTGCCGGAATGCTGTATGAGAACTCTGATGAGCCATACTGCGAGGAAATTGCTAAGGCAATCACAGATGAGATCCGCAAAGGAAACCGTGTGGATACTACTACGAAATTACGTGAGATCATAGAAGAAACTCTGGATTTCCTTCCGGAAAAAGAAAAAAAAAGATACTGTCCGCAAAACCTGCCAGCGAGTTTTCCAGGCACTGCGTATCGACGTGAACCGAGAATTTGAAGTTCTCTATGAATTTATGGAAAAGCTTCCGGATGCGCTCAAACCAGGCGGACGCGTGGCAATCCTGACTTTCCACTCCGGAGAGGACAAACTGGTCAAGAAAGCACTGAAAGCCGGATATAAGGCAGGAATCTATTCTGATTACGCCAAAGATGTCATCCGCCCATCCGCCCAGGAATGTGCCCAGAATGGACGCGCCAGATCAACCAAAATGCGCTGGGCAGTCAAATCAGAATATTAAATAAGAAAAAGGCATCTGGGAGAAAATCTCAGATGCCTTCGTTCATTATAAGAGCTATGTGTCTGTATTATCTGTCTGCACCGTAGTACTGGTCAGAGCCAAAGCCAAGAATCAGTAAGAAGATTGGCTGTAATAAGATGAGTCCGATCGCAAATCCAATACCACGTCCGAATGCTCTTGCAAGTTTTACGCAATACATGATATTGATCACTGTAAGCGCAATCTTAAGCAGAATAACGATCAGTGAGAGAAACATGCTTTCATTAAGATTGGCATTTGATACATAAGAAAGTAATATTCCAAGGATAAAATTCAGCCAGAAATAAGATGTCTGCCAAGCAATTTTGTAGGAAACATAATCACCGTAGATCGGAATAAGGCTTTTCCACCCTGCCTCACCGGCTTTGGTAAAAATATTCCAGTTTGCGATGATCTGCAAAATCCACCATACAAAAGCAAAGATCAGATACATACCGCCTAAGACCATCATAGAACTGATTATAAGAAGTCCCATAGTTATTGCCTCCTAATTTTTTGTACCCTCATTAAAGCACAATCAGGGTGGACTGTCAAATGGGTGGAGGTGGGACAGAAAAATTCATGACATGCTTACCTTATCGTGATATACTGTTCAATATGAAACCTAGGGGGAAAGAATTTTGATAATTACAGGTGAACTTAAGAATAAAATTGACAGTTTGTGGGAGATTTTCTGGACTGGTGGTTTAACAAATCCATTGGATGTCATTGAGCAGATGACTTACATGATGTTTATTCGAGATCTGGATGACAGTGATAATATGCATGCAAAAGAAGCCGCTATGCTTGGTCTGCCATATAAGAGTATTTTTGCCGGAGAAGTAAAGATTGGAGAAAGATCAATCGATGGCAGTCAGTTGAAATGGAGTGTGTTTCATGATTTTCCGGCAGCTAAGATGTATTCTGTTATGCAAGAATGGGTCTTTCCATTTATAAAAGAATTGCATGGGAATAAAGAAAGTGCATATGCGAAGTATATGAGCGATGCAATTTTTAAGGTGCCAACTCCGTTGATGTTGGATAAAATTGTAACAGCATTAGACGATATATATGAGCAAATGGCACAGTTGAAGAAAGCAGATACACGCGGTGATGTATATGAATACTTGCTTTCAAAATTGGCTAATGCTGGTGTAAATGGTCAGTTCAGAACCCCAAGACATATCATTAATATGATGGTTGAATTGATGCAGCCGAAGGCAGATGAGGTGATTTGTGATCCTGCTTGTGGTACTTCTGGTTTTTTGGTAGCTGCCAGTGAATATTTGAAAAAGAATCGAAAAGAAGATGTGTTTTTTAATCGTCAGAACAAAAATCATTACATGAATGAGATGTTCCATGGGTTTGATATGGATAGAACGATGCTTCGTATTGGAGCTATGAACATGATGACTCATGGTGTGGATAATCCAAAGATTGAATACCGCGACAGTTTGTCTGATCAGAACCCGGATAAAGATAAGTACAGCTTGATTTTGGCTAATCCTCCATTTAAGGGATCTCTTGACTACGAAATAGTATCTGCTGATCTTCTAAAAGTTTGCAAAACAAAGAAAACAGAGTTGCTGTTTGTGGCACTTTTCCTTCGAATGCTTAAAGTTGGTGGAAGATGTGCCTGCATTGTTCCAGATGGTGTTTTATTCGGATCTTCTAATGCTCATAAGTCAATCAGAAAAGAACTCGTTGAAAATAATAGATTAGAAGCAGTTATTTCCATGCCTTCTGGTGTGTTCAAACCATATGCCGGAGTTTCTACTGCAATCCTGATTTTTACCAAGACTGGCCATGGTGGAACTGATAAGGTTTGGTTCTATGACATGAAAGCAGATGGATTAAGCTTAGACGATAAGAGAAGCGAAATCAAAGAAAACGATATTCCGGATATCATAGCTCGTTTTCGAAATCTTGAAGCAGAAGCCGACAGAGAACGTACTGAGCAGAGTTTCTTTGTGCCCAAGGAAGAAATTGTAGAAAATGCTTATGATCTTTCGATTAATAAATACAAGAAAGTAGAATATGTACCTATTGAGTATCCTTCTACACAGGAAATCATGACGGATCTTCATGAGATAGAAATGAAGATTGGAGAAGAGATGGCCGCGTTAGAAGAGTTACTTGGATTATAAATTCGGATTTGTAGGGATGATGTATATGAAAGTAAGATTAGGCAATTACATAGAAGAATATTCGAAAAAAAACAAAGCTGACGAAGATATTCCAGTATATAGTGTTACAAGTACTCAAGGATTTTGTCGAGATTATTTCGGTAAAGAGGTTGCTAGCAAAGATAAAACTACTTACAAAATTGTTCCTCAAGGTTGTTTCGCATATAATCCATCAAGAATTAATGTGGGATCGGTAGACTGGCAACGTAATGAAGAAAGGGTTATAGTTAGTCCCCTTTATAATGTTTTTTCGGTTTCTGAGGAGTTGGATCAAGAATATTTATATTATTATTTAAAGAGTGATTTTGCGTTGCAAAGAATTAGAGCAGTTGCAACAGGAAGTGTACGAGACAATCTGAAACTTGAAATGCTAAAAGAGTTTCCAATTTTACTGCCACCCAAAAACGACCAAAAGACAATTGCAAATAATTTAGATAGAGTAAAAAGAATCATAGAGCTTAGAAAAAGTGAAATTGATAAAATGAATGAACTCATCAAAGCCCGATTTGTCGAGATGTTTGGTGATCTTGCAAATCCAGAGTGTTTGTGGAATAAGAGTAAATTGATAGAAGTCTGTGTAGATAAAGATGATATAAAATGTGGACCATTTGGAACTCAATTAAGCAAAGATGAGTATATGGAATCAGGAATTGCTGTATGGGAAATACCTCAAATTAATACAGCATTTAAGTCAAGACCTGTACATTTTATAACTTCAGAGAAAGCGGAACAGTTAAAAGCATATACAATTATTCCGGGTGATATTGCGATGTCCAGAAAGGGAAATGTTGGGAAATGCGCAATTTTTCCAGAAAATTATCCAGCCGGAATTATTCACTCGGATGTCTTGCGAATTCGTATAAATTCTCAATTAGTGAATCCTACGTTTATGATGTGCCAACTCCATTTTAGTGGAGCCATCACAAGGCAAATTGAGTTAGTAAGTTCAGGGGCGATTATGGCTGGAGTGAATGTCACAAAGTTGAAACAGATTTATGTGCATATTCCACCAATAGAACTTCAAAGCCAATTCGCAGATTTTGTACGGGCGATAGACAAATCAAAAGTTGCAGTACAAAAGGCATTGGAAAAAACACAATTATTATTTGATAGTTTGATGCAGCAGTATTTTGGATAGGGAGTGTTGCGAATGGGAATGATGACAGTATATCATGGTGGCTACCAAGCCGTGGAAAAGCCGGAAATACGAAAAGGACGTAATACGAAAGACTTCGGAACCGGTTTTTATTGTACGGTGATTAAAGAACAGGCTGAACGATGGGCGAGACGCTATGATACAAAAGTAGTTTCTATCTATGATGTACGGTTTAAAGAAAAACTGAACATTAAAGAATTCAAAGAAATGTCAGAAGAATGGTTGGATTTCATAATTGCTTGTCGAAGTGGAAAGAGTCATACCTATGATATTGTGATTGGAGCTATGGCAGATGATCAGATTTATAACTATGTATCCGATTATATGGATGGTGTAATTACGCGAGAGCAGTTTTGGGTGTTGGCAAAATTCAGGTATCCAACCCATCAGATTGCTTTTTGTACAGATATAGCATTGCAATGCCTGGAATATAGAAATTGCGAGGTGTTTTAATGGTCGGTGAAGGAAGAGAAAACAAAAAAGATAATGATCTTTTTTATACCTGCAGTTTGATTGATTATGTTGCACGAAAAACAAAGAATACACGTATTGATGTGGTAAATGCATTAGGAAAGAAAAATCTTGAAAGAATTTACGAGTATGCAGACGTATTTCACTGTGAAAATATAGATAGTGTAAGCGATGAATTCATTGAAAAGTGTAATATTCAGGAAGGACAGTTTGATAATGTTGGAGAATGTAAGTATGCTATTCCGACATATTGGGATATTGGAAAAGTATATAAAAGACTGATCAAGCAGGTATCTGAAAATGAAGGAATAGAAGTGATTGATGCGTTGATAAAAGTGTATAGATCCTTTATCAGCACAAAAATAGATGATTATAATAGCAGCGTATATTATGAAAATCCATCATACATATACGAATCATATAGAGAAAATAAAATGCTTTAAGTAAAATGGATGAAGGATGCTGGTACAAAAGGAGATGACCAGCATGGAAGAAAAAATTGTAAAAGTACTTAACGAAATGTCTGCCTATCTGACAATTGCACAGATGAAAAAATTACAGGAGATTATGTTGGATACGTTTGCTGAAAACAAAATAGAGAAGTCCAATGTGGCAAATAATGATTTCCTTCAGATGTTTTTGGATGCAAAAAAAATTGAAGGATGTTCTGAAAGAACGATACAGTATTATCAAACTACAATACTACATATGTTTTCGAAAATGAATGTTCCGGTTCGAAAGATAACGACAGAAGAAATCAGAGCCTATTTATCTGAGTATCAGGAAAACAGTCATTGTACAAATGTGACTGTAGATAATATTCGCAGAAATATATCTAGTTTCTTTTCATGGTTGGAGGAAGAGGATTACATTTTAAAAAGTCCGATGAAGCGCATTCATAAAATAAAAACCAAAACAGTAGTAAAAAGCGTAATATCTGATGAGGGAATTGAAAAACTCAGAGATTATTGTACGGAAAGTCGTGATCTGGCAATAATTGATCTGTTGTATTCGACAGGAATAAGAGTTGGGGAATTAGTCAATCTGAATATTGATGATATTGATCTGGAAGGCAGAGAATGTGTTGTCTATGGAAAAGGAAATAAGGAACGCCGTGTGTATTTTGATGCAAAAGCAAAAGTACATTTGAAAAGATACATGGAAGAAAGACAAGACAATAATGAAGCACTTTTTGTTACATTGGATTATCCATATAATCGATTAAAAATCAGCGGTGTAGAAATACGATTGCGCGCATTGGGAAGAAAACTAAATTTGGAAAGAATACATCCTCACAAGTTCCGAAGGACGATGGCTACCAGAGCAATAGATAAAGGAATGCCAATAGAACAGGTACAGAAAATACTGGGGCATTCACAAATCGACACGACTATGCAGTATGCTATGGTAAATCAGGCAAATGTAAAATCATCTCATCAGAAATATATGAGTTGAATTCTTTGTCAATTCGGATTTGTAGGGATGATGTAGATGAGAGTAAAACTTGAAGATGTTTGCGTAAGAGGTTCATCAAACCTCAAGCAATCAGATGTTATAGATAAAATTGGGGAGTATCCAATTTACGGAGCTGCAGGGTATATAGGCAATGTTGATTTCTATCATCAAGATCAACCATATGTTGCTGTTGTAAAAGATGGGGCAGGTATTGGTCGAACATCTTTGTATCCAGCAAAGTCTTCAGTGATTGGTACTATGCAGTATTTATTACCAAAAGAAAATGTGTTGCCGGAATATCTTTGCTATGTTGTGAAATATATGCACTTAGAAAAATATTTTACAGGTGCGACTATACCACATATCTATTTTAAAGAATATAAAAAGGAAGAGTTCAACTTAGATACTTTGGATAGGCAGAAAGAAATAGTGAATATTCTGGGAAGAATAGAATGTGTAATTTCTTCGCGACAGCAGGAACTTCAAAAATTAGACGAACTTATTAAAGCCCGATTTGTCGAGATGTTTGGGGATAAAGAAAAAGCTTGGCCGGTTGTTACTATTGCAGATATTTGTAAGGATTCGAGAACTGGACCTTTTGGCAGTGCATTGCATCATGATGAGTTTGTTAACGAAGGAATTTTTGTTTTAGGAATTGATAACGCTGTCGAAAATAGATTTTCTTATAATCGTATGCGTTACATAACTGAGGATAAATACCAGCAACTAAAACGATATACCGTTTATCCTGGGGATGTCATAATAACAATAATGGGCACTGTTGGTCGTTCAGCTGTTATACCAAAAGATATGCCTAAAGCAATAAATACCAAGCATTTGGCATGTATAACTCCTGATGCGGGAGTTGTCGATTCCTATTTCCTTTGTAATGCTTTTCAAATCCATCCGGATATAAAAACAACAACTTAGAGGACAAACAAAAGGTGCAATTATGGATGGATTAAACCTTACAATCATAAAAGGTCTGAAGTTCAGATTACCACCACTTGAATTGCAGAAACAGTTTTTGGAATTCTATAACCAAGTCGACAAATCAAAAGTTATAAAGCTGAGCAATTAATTGTTTTCATAAAATTAATACGTATTCGATACAAAAGGAGGTTTCTATGATAACCAACTTTGATTATTTAAAAAATGAAGAAAAATTCAAGGCATTTGCGGACGTTGCCGTGTCTGCAGAGAAGATTATTTTGATTGATCCGGAGGCATGTGTCATAAACTGCCGCAGGGCGATGGAATTTGCGGTAAAATGGATGTACTCTGTTGAAAAGCAATTGGATATGCCTTATCAGGACAATCTGCAGAGCCTTATTAATGCGGAAGATTTCAGGGATATTGTCGGATACGATATTTGGAAACGTATGGATTATATTCGAAGATGCGGCAACAATGTTGCACACAACAGCAAAAAGACTGGCAGGGCAGAGGCCATGCTTTGTCTGGAAAACCTGGCAATTTATCTTGATTTTATTGCATGTTGTTATTCTTCGGATTATACAGAGCATATTTTTGATAAGCAGTTAATTGAAGACAGAATTAATAAAGCAAAACAATCGAAAAAAGATGCGGCAGACACAAAAGAAAGTCTTCTGAAAAAAATCAGTGAGCTTGAAAAAAAAGAGCTCGACTTACAATCATTGATAAAAGAAAATGCGGACTTGAAGGAGAAACTGTCAGCCAGACGAGAAGAACAGCAGGATTCGTATGTTCCCAAGCCGCTTGATTTGTCAGAGTATAAGACAAGAAAATTATACATTGATTCTATGCTGCAGGACGCTGGATGGACGGAAGGAGAAGACTGGATAAATGAGTATGAGATCCCCGGTATGCCAAATAAGTCAGAAGTTGGTTATGCAGATTATGTTCTGATGGGAAATGATGGGCGTATACTGGCAGTTATTGAAGCAAAGCGCACATGTGTTGATGTTTCTAAAGGAAGACAGCAGGCAAAACTCTATGCGGATCTGATAGAAGAAAAACAGAAACGAAGACCAGTGGTATTTCTCACAAATGGTTTTGAAACAAGATTTATTGACAACCAATATCCGGAACGAAAAGTATCAGCATTTTATTCTAAACGAGATCTCGAAAAGCTTTTTAATCTTCAGACAATGAAATCCAGCCTGAAATACATTACGGTGGATAAGAATATTGCAGGAAGATATTATCAGGAAGCTGCAATTAAAGCAGTGTGTGACAGTTTCGATATAAAAAATCGCCGTAAAGCACTTCTTGTTATGGCTACAGGTTCGGGAAAGACCAGAACAGTTATTGCCCTGTGCAAGGTATTGTTAGAGCAGGGTTGGATTAAAAATATACTGTTTCTTGCTGATCGTAATTCACTTGTAACGCAGGCAAAGAGGAACTTTGTGAATCTTCTCCCGGATTTGTCTGTTACAAATCTTTGCGAAGAGAAGGATAATTATACGGCTCATGGTGTGTTCTCAACCTATCAGACCATGATGAATTGCATAGATTCCATTCATGACGAAGAAGGAAAACTGTTTACTTGTGGTCATTTTGATCTGGTTATTTGTGATGAAGCACATAGATCAATATACAACAAATATAAAGATATCTTCAGTTATTTTGATGCGCCATTAATTGGTTTGACAGCAACTCCAAAGGACGAGATTGACAAAAATACATACGAGATTTTCGAACTGGAAAATGGTGTTCCGACATATGGATATGAGCTGGCGGAGGCAGTAAAAGATGGGTATCTTGTTGACTTTATTTCAGTGGAAACTACATTGAAATTCATCGATCAGGGTATTGCATATGATGAATTGTCAGAGGAAGAAAAAGAAGAATATGAAAACAAATTTACAGATGAAAATGGCGAGTTGCCTGAGAGTATTAACTCATCTGCATTAAATGACTGGGTATTCAACGAAGATACGATCAAAGAAGTTCTTCATATTTTCATGACCAATGGAATTAAAGTAGATTATGGCAACAAAATCGGTAAGAGTATTATATTTGCAAAAAATCATGAACATGCAGAAAAAATATACGAGATTTTTGGAAAAGAATACCCGCATCTTGTAGGTTATGCAAAAGTAATCGATAACTATCTGAATTATGCGCAAAGTGCCATTGATGAATTTTCTGATCCGAAGAAAATGCCGCAGATTGCTATTTCTGTAGATATGCTTGATACTGGTATCGATGTGCCGGAAGTAGTAAATCTTGTTTTTTTCAAAAAGGTGATGAGTAAAGCAAAATTCTGGCAGATGATAGGCCGTGGAACACGTTTATGCCCTGGATTATTGGATGGAGAAGACAAAGATAAGTTTTATATCTTCGATTTCTGTGGTAATTTTGAATTCTTCCGAATGAGTAAAGGACGTCCAACAGCTAATATGATTGCCTTACAGGGTGCTATCTTTCAGCTTGAATTTGAAATTGCTTATAAATTGCAGGACATTGTATATCAGACAGAACGATTAATTGCTTATCGTAAAGCTCTTGTTAATCATATGACAACAAAGGTCAAAGAACTTAATCGAGAGAATTTTGCAGTGCGTCAACATTTAAAATATGTTGATATTTATGCAAATGAAAGTAACTATGTAGGGCTGACTTACGAGGATACTCTTGTGGTACGCGAGGAGTTGGCTCCCTTAATTGAGCCGGAAAATGATGAAGTTACAGCATTGAGATTTGATGCATTAATGTATGGCATTGAATTAGCTTATTTGATTGGAAAGAAGCATTCTCGAGGACACCGGGATTTGATGTCAAAAGTATCTGCGCTCTCAGGTGTGGCTAATATTCCGGAAATTATGGAACAGGCGGAATTGATTAATCAGATCCTTCATACAGACTATCTCGCAAATGCAGGGATTAATGAGTTTGAACATATCCGAGAAAACCTTCGTGATCTGATGAAGTACATTCCTAAAGGTCCTAAAATCATCTATGATACTAACTTTGCTGATGAGATTCTGGCAATGGAATGGAAAGAATCTGAATTGGAGAATGATGATCTTAAGAACTATAAGGCTAAAGCAGAATATTATGTACGTCAGCATCAGGATAATGAAGCAATTGCTAAATTAAAGAGTAATAAACCATTAACATCAGAAGATATAAAAAATCTTGAAAACATTCTATGGAGTGAAATCGGAACAAAACAAGATTATGAAGCAGAGTATGGTGAGAAGCCATTGGGAGAATTTGTTCGTGAGATAGTGGGCCTTGATATGACTGCTGCAAAAGAGGCTTTTGCTGAATATTTGGATGAGACAAATCTGGACAGCAGACAGATCTATTTTGTAAATCAAATTGTAGAATTCATTGTTCACAATGGGATGATGAAAGACTTATCTGTTCTACAGGAACCTCCGTTTACTGATCAGGGAAGTATAGTTGAAGTATTCACGGATCTTTCAGTATGGATGGGAATCAGAAAAACAATAGAACAGGTCAATGCCAATGCATTGGCAGCTTAAAATAGATATTGAATACAGTTAAGGAGTACCTACATGAATAACTTACTAAATAAAATCCACCAGCAAAACGCAACTGCTTTTACCCACAGTGGTAAATTCCATGCGGATGATGTGTTTTCCGCTGCGTTACTACTATATTTAAATCCAGAACTCACGATCCTACGTGGCAATCGCGTGCCTGAAGATTTTGACGGTATCGTATTTGATATCGGCAGGGGCAGATACGATCATCACCAGAAGGACAGCAGAGTCCGTGAGAATGGTATTGCATATGCGGCATTTGGGCTTCTCTGGGAGGAACTTGGGGCAGAAATTCTCGGTGAAGAACTGGCACAGAAATTTGATGAATCCTTTGTGCAGCCACTGGATAACAACGATAACACCGGTGAGAAAAACGAGCTTGCTTCACTGATCGGGAATTTCAATCCGACCTGGGATGCCGAAGGAAGCAATGACGAAGCCTTTTTCCAGGCTGTCAGTGTTGCCGGGATGATCCTGGAAAATAAATTTGACCGTTACAGAGGAAACGAACGTGCCGATAAACGAGTAGAAGAGATTTACGAAAGACATATGCAGGCATTTCATGACAGAGAAAAACACTGCGATGACGCAAAAATCCTGATCCTTCCGGAGTTTGTGCCGTGTCAGAAATTCCTTTCCGAGACACCAATAGCATTTGTGATATTTCCGTCTAACAGAGGTGGTTACTGTATCCAGCCGCAGAAAAAAGAATATTCCATGAACTACAAATGCAGCTTCCCATCCGAATGGCTCGGTCTCGAGAACGAAGAACTTCAGGAAGCTACAGGACTCAGAACAGCCGGTTTCTGTCACAAAGGTGGTTTCCTTATGACAGCTGGTGAACTTGCAGATGCAGTACAGGCATGTAAGATCAGTATGGAACAGTTTTGCGAGAAACCAGTGATTGTAAGCTTTGGCGGAGATACCGAATATGATGAACTCCTTCACCAGATTCCAAAATTACAGGCAGCAGAAATCATTCACATAGATATCCAACCTCTTCCGGAAGTAGAAATTCAGGGCATCTATGCAGAAGTAAGCATGGAAAAACAGGAGTGGAAAGCCAGAATCAAGGAACAGGTAAAACAGATCCTGCGATATAAGCCAGAGGCCGTTTTTGTCGGAGAAAATCTCTTCGCGGCATATCCAATTGTGCATGCACTGCGTAAAAAGCATATTCCGGTGCTAGTGCCGGCAGAAAAAGACGGACAGAAACTCCTTATTCGAATCCCGTCAGGTTCATAAACGAATAACTTTCATAACGCTGCAACACACAAAAGGAGGTTATTAACAGATGATTCGTCTTCAGGATATAGCTGAAATGGCTGGTGTCAGCCGCACTACCGTATCAAATGTGATAAACGGAAATACAAAAAGAGTTTCGCAGGAAACTATTGATAAAATCACAGCAATCCTTAAAGAACAAAATTATGTCCCACATATGGGGTCAGTGATGCTTTCCGGTCATGGTTCCAGAATCATAGGTGTAGTACTTGGATTTCATTATGCACATGGTATGCAGTCTCTTCAGGATCCGTTTGTAGGTGAATTGGTTGGAACGATTCAGATGGAAACGGAAGAAAAAGGATACTATGTTATGCTTATCGGCGGTGAGAATATTCAGAACGTAGTAGACATTGCTTCAAAATGGAATGTCGAGGGTCTGATTATCCTTGGATACACGGAAGAACAGTATCGCAAACTTTCTCGTAAGTTAAATAAAAAAATGATTCTGATAGATGCCTATCCCGAAGGTGCCTATACCTTCCAGAATGTCGGTGTAGATGATTACTCAGGAGGGTATCAGATTGGAGAATATCTCTATTCCTGTGGCTATGAGAAGGCCCTGTTTGTTGCGGAGACAGAGCAGGACAGTGACTATTATCGATGGACGGGATTTAAACAGGCGATGGAAAAGCAG
>ENA-OPZZ01000249-OPZZ01000249.1-human-gut-metagenome-genome-assembly--contig:-NODE-249-length-43513-cov-6.995183_pt1 | contig 43513 bp, 37 predicted proteins | sample MGYA00242487_ERZ504511 | MGnify/ENA primary metagenome ERZ504511 (study PRJEB26092, sample SAMD00036241) | human gut metagenome | host: Homo sapiens | study: EMG produced TPA metagenomics assembly of... | reverse complement strand
GGTTATGAGCAAGTAGCGAAGCGGATTGCGAATATCCGCTTGACTAAAAAGTCCCTGATTACATTGTCACTGTAGTCAGGGATTTTTTATCAGAAGGAGATTTTATGTCATTACTAAAAGAGATTTCTATTACAGAGTTTACAAATTTACGCATTGGTCATGCCTCGAATCATGACGGGCAGACCGGTGTAACTGTTCTTTACTTTCCACAGGGAGCAAAGGTGGGATGTGATATCAGCGGCGGTGGTCCTGCCTCCAGGGAAACACCTCTCACCTCTCCTGTCACTGCCGACAATCCCATCAATGCTATTGTCTTGTCCGGAGGTTCTGCCTATGGACTGGCTGCTGCTGACGGTGTGATGAACTATCTGGAATCACAAAATATCGGTTATAACACCGGTGCAGCGCTGGTTCCCCTTGTGTGTCAATCCTGTATCTATGACCTTTCCTACGGAAACCCTAAAGTACGCCCAACTGCAAAAATGGGCGAAGAAGCCTGCCGTCAGGCATTTTCCGGAACAGATACCAGAACCGGAAATATCGGTGCAGGTACCGGTGCAACTGTGGGAAAACTCTACGGCATGAAACAATCCATGAAATCCGGGCTTGGGATTGCCGCTGTATCTGCCGGTGATTTCCAGATGGCTGCAGTGGTAATTGTCAATGCAATAGGGGATATTTTTAATCCGAAAAATGGCCAGAAAATTGCCGGGCTAAAAACACCTGACAGAAAAGACTTTCTGGACAGTGTCCAGGAATTATACCGTTTTATGACACCTCACGATCAGTTTACCGGTAACACCACCATCTGGGGCAGTGATCACCAATGGGGCATTTTCAAAAGCTGAGCTGAACAAAATTGCCTCTATGACCCGCTGTGCCTATGCCAGATGCATCAATCCTGTAGCAACTATGGCAGATGGCGATTCCATCTATGCAGCAAGCATTGGCGATGTCCCTGTGGATATTAACATGGCCGGAACCCTTGCTGCAGAAGTCATGGCACAGGCTATCCAGAATGCCATCCATACCTCTCAGATTCCGGATGAAGAATTTCTGAAATTTGTATAGCAATCCGCTATAAAAGCGCAGAGATGATACTTTTTCTCTGCGCTTTTATTCTTCCTGTCTGTCTTCATTTTTCATCTGTGCCCGGGCTTTCCTGCCAATCCGGGCATTGCTGTTCATAATACTAGCACGGGTAATCTTATCATTTCCAAATTTCATACGTATCTCATCCATGGCTGCATCCAGCTTTCTGCGGCGTTCTTTTGTTTCTGTATCTTCAAACAGTGACATCTGCTCAAAGGAACCGTCCGTGAGACCGGTCAGTGCCACACCGATCAGCCGCAGTGGCTGTCCTTTCCAGAATTCTGTAAAAAGTCTGGTTGCATTTGCATAAATCTCATCTGTAAGATCTGTGGCATTTTCCAGCTTTGTCTGATGAGAACGGTTTCGGAAATCTAAATGTCCGGAAAGTAACAGAAATACATCTACACTTCTTTCCTTTTCTGCGCATTCTGGTGGCCAGAACATCACACTGTTCCAACAAAATGGGCAACACCTGTTCTGTGGAAGTAATATCATCGTTAAAAGTAGTTTCTACACTGAAGCCCTTTGCCTCATCCGGTACTGCCTTTACGGTCGAATCATCAATGCCTCTGGCGTACTGCCAAAGCTGATGTCCTGGTTTTTCCCCCAGCCAGCACTGCACATTGGCTCCCGTTCTCTCGCCAAATCACCGATAGTACGGATTCCCTGATTCAGAAGCTTCTGCTCGGAAGCTTTTCCCAGAAACAGCAGATTACGGATAGGAAGAGGCCACATTTTCTCCGGGATTTCATCCGGGAACAGAGTGTGTACTCTGTCCGGCTTTTGAAAATCTGATGCCATCTTTGCCAAAAGCTTATTGGTAGAAATTCCTACATTTACTGTGAATCCCAGCTCTCTGTGAATCTTGTCTTTCAGCTCATGAGCAGCAGCTACAGGGTCAGGATAGATCAGAGAAGTACCTGTCATATCCAGAAATACCTCATCAATGGAAAAAGATTCCATCACAGGTGCAAAGGAAGCACAGATTGCTTTAAATGCCCGGGAACATTTATCGTATAATTCAAAATCACTGGGAACGATCACCAAATTGGGACATTTCCGAAGAGCCATAGCTACTGGCTCGCCGGTCTGGATCCCGTATTTTTTTGCAGGGATAGATTTGGCAACCACGATACCTGTCCGTTTCTTTGGATCTCCTCCTACACAGGAAGGAATTTCTCTGAGATCCGGTAGCCCCTGGCTCACCCTTCTGGCTGATTCCCAGGAAAGAAATGCACTGTTGACATCAATATGAAAAATTAATCGTTCCGTACTTTTCACTGTTCTTCCTCCAATATATGAATTGCGCTCTTCATATCTGATGATTTCATTTTACCCTGATCTGCTCTCCAGGGTAAGAACCTCGTTTGTCCAAAAAAGTGTCTTTATTTGCATCATCTTGTCTGAGCTGTTACTGTATTTATATTTGTTTGATTTCACTCTGCTATCAGAGTTTTGAACAACAACGCCGCACTTGCCATACGGCAGTGCGGCGTCTGTATTTCGCTACCGGTCACATTGTTCCCGGTAACTTTTTTTACTTAATTCTGAGGATTCATTTCCTCTCGATATATACTTATCGATTAGTCATAAAGATTAGGAGCAATTTCTTCGCTGTCCATATTTGTGGAATCATACCAGTATCCAGTTCAGCCTCCAGCCATTCATAAGAGAATTCCGGGAATGGCTGATGTTTGAAATTTTTCCATGTTACTCCTTTCTCATGAAGTAACTGTCTACACATAAGCAAACAGTGCCATCGCTGTCATTGATCAGCAATAAGCCCCCGTGTTTTCATATAGTTCCATTATACCTTCTCATTTTCCCGAAGTCAACATAATTTAACATGTATCAGCCGTTTATTTGTGTTGCTTTTCATTTGATTTTTGTTGTATTTCAGTTGTTTTTATTTTGTTTCCTCATTGACATTTAAATCCTCATCTGTCATACTTGAATATAACGAATGTACCATCAAACAGCAGCTTTGCATCTTCCGTAAGGCTCTTATCATATATAGAAACCGCTCTGGAAAGGAGACAAACAATGTATCTTTCTGACATCCACACACATTCTATCGCCAGCGGTCACGGAACCACCTGTACCATCTCTGACATGGCAAAAGCAGCCAGCAAAAAAGGACTGAAACTCCTTGGGATTTCTGACCACGGCCCGGGAACTCTGGCTTCCGGAACTTCTTCTTATTTCAGAAGCCTTCCTTTTTATCCCAGAAAAAGATTCGGCATAGATATTCTTTACGGAGTTGAACTAAACATCCTGGACAGTGCAGGACATACAGATCTGTCAGATGAACTGCTGAACAACCTGGATTACGCTATCATCAGTATGCATCGGCAGAACTACCGTTCAGGCTCTGTATCTCAGAATACAGAAGCTTACATCAATGCAATAAAACATCCTGCTGTAAAAATACTCGGCCACTGCGACGATACACATTTCCCTGTAGATTATGAAACGCTGGCAAGAGCAGCTTTACGGGAAAATGTTATTTTTGAAATAAACGAAGCTTCCCTCGCACCCGGAGGATATCGGGGAGACACAAGAGCCAATGCCGCCAGAATCCTGTATCTCTGTCAGAAATATCAGCTTCCTGTTATTTTGTCCAGCGACAGCCACGGAAAAGAACATGTTGGAGATTTCACCTATGCCGAAGAATTCGTTCACCAGCTCATGTTTCCGGAAACTCTTATCCTTAACAACCAGCTTCCCAAATTAAAAGTTTTCCTTCAGACACGTTAAAAGAATGTTCCTCAAAGGGACATTCTTTTATTTTATGCATTGTTTTTTGCATTGTGTTATTTTGTTTATTTTCTATAATTTCTTGTCAAAAAAGACGACATTTTAGTACATTTTAATTAACAAAACTCACTTAACCATTTACATATCTCTTGATAGATCAGTCTTACTGTAGGAACCACCGAGGATCCTACAGTATCCCGAATGACTATCGCAACAGTCAGCGATGATGAAACCTTTGAACAGATCAAAAAATAGTTAAACCGCATAATCGAGGTTATCAAGGTAATCGACTTCACAGATGTATTTGTCAGAATGAAAGAAATTCTCTATATCAAGGTTTTCAACTGCTCCAGGGAAGATAAAGCAGAACTGTTTCAGATTGCAGAAACCTTCAAGGCAAAAGTCATTGACTACGGCAAAGACAGCCTGCTTCTGGAATTTGTCCAGACAGCCATCAAGAATGATGCAGTTGTCAAACTGATCAAGGAAGAATTCCACAGAATCGAAGTAGTACGTGGTGGAAGTGTGGGAATTGAATCCATCAGCATGATGGAACGCTAAATCTCATAATCAATATTTTTTGCAGAATATAGAAACGTCTCTATATCCTGTATTTATTTTCAAACATACTATAAAATATTGCAGTTTTTAATCAAATGTGTTATTGTTTACGGGAGCGTTATTCGAAAGAAAATGCATCTGATTTCCACATCTGACAGTCTGGTGGATAAAGTCATCCACTTCACAGTCTGGTTAAATTTGTGAGGCGACCTGTAAGGCGTCTACACACCGGAAACTTTTACCGGAAGATATTTCTTGTTTCATATCTTTTGTTCTGATGCATATTTTTCATAACGCCTGATCCCCATACTCTAAACTGTCTGAAAAGCAGGGGACGCATTGCGCCGTTTTATCAGACCAAAAGGAGAATTCATATGAACACAACAACAACTACTACAACAGCTGCCGCAAAAAGAAGCAGCACTCTTTACATGGTAGAGCTGGCTATGATGATTGCCATTATTCTGCTCATGTCCTTTACCCCGCTGGGCTACCTTCGTACTCCCGGCTTATCCATCACTCTTCTCACCATCCCGGTAGCTGTAGGAGCTATCATCCTCGGACCGAAAGGTGGTGCTGTATGCGGACTTGCTTTCGGTGCAACCAGCTTCTATATGGCTGTCACAGGAAGTTCAGCTTTCGCTGCTGCACTTTTTAACATTAATCCATTTGGCACTTTTATTGTATGTATCGTGGCACGTGTGCTGGAAGGATGGATCACAGGACTTATTTTCGCAGCATTATATAAATCACCGGCGAAGAAATTTTCCTATTACGTTGCTTCACTGGCATGCCCGTTACTGAATACTTTCTTCTTCATGGGCTTTTTATGTCTCTTCTTCTACAACACAGATTACATTCAGGGTATTGTTTCCAGTCTTGGAGTAAGCAATCCTGTTGTCTTCGTTGCTGCTTTTGTGGGCGTTCAGGGACTGATCGAAGCGGGCTTCTGCTTTGTAGTGGGAAGCATCGTTTCCAAGGCACTTTCTGTGGCACTGAAACGTGCATAATCTTTAAAAGAACAGCCGTTTACCAAACAACCCTGACTACATTGTCACTGTAGTCAGGATTTTTTTATCCGGCACATTTAAAGCAGGAACCCTACCTGATTCGGTTAATACAAAGGAGATTTTTATGTCATTATTAAAAGAGATTTCTATTACAGATCTTTCAAATTTACGCATCGGTCATGCTTCCGATTATAATGCCCAGACCGGGGTAACCGTTCTTTACTTCCCACTGGGTGCAAAGGTTGGCTGTGATATCAGCGGTGGCGGTCCTGCTTCCAGGGAAACTCCTCTCACCTCTCCTGTCACTGCCGACAATCCCATCAATGCTATTGTCTTGTCCGGAGGTTCTGCCTATGGACTGGCTGCTGCTGACGGTGTGATGCACTATCTGGAATCACAAAATATCGGTTATAACACCGGTGCAGCCCTGGTTCCTCTTGTATGCCAGTCCTGTATCTATGACCTCTCTTACGGAGATCCTAAAATACGTCCAACTGCAAAAATGGGCGAAGAAGCCTGCCGTCAGGCATTTGCAGGAACAGATACCAGAACCGGAAATATCGGTGCAGGTACCGGTGCAACTGTGGGAAAACTTTACGGTATGAAACAATCCATGAAGTCAGGTCTTGGTATTGCCGCTGTATCTGTGAAAAATTTCCAGATGGCTGCAATTGTCGTTGTCAATGCACTGGGAGATATCTTTAGTCCACAAAATGGTCAGAAAATCGCAGGGCTGAAAACGCCTGACAGAAGCGGGTTTCTGGACAGTGTCCACGAATTATACCGCTTTATGACACCTCATGACCAGTTTACCGGCAATACCACCATCGGGGCTGTGATCACCAATGGGGCATTTTCAAAGGCTGAACTGAATAAAATTGCCTCTATGACCCGCTGTGCCTATGCCAGATGCATCAATCCTGTAGCAACTATGGCTGACGGCGATTCCATCTATGCTGCCAGCATTGGCGATGTTTCTGTAGATATCAATATGGCAGGAACTCTCGCCGCAGAAGTCATGGCTCAGGCTATCCAAAATGCCATCCATACTTCCCGGATCCAGGATGAAGAATTTCTGAAATATGTATAACAGTCCGCTATAAAAGCGCAGAGAAAAAGTATCATCTCTGCGTATTCTTCCTGTCTGTCTTCATTTTTCATCTGTGCTCTGGTTTTTCTCCAAGCCAGAGCTGTACATTTGCTTCCCGTTCCCTTGCCAGATCACCAATAGTACGGATTCCCTGATTCAGAAGCTTCTGCTCGGAGGCTTTTCCCAGAAATAACAGGTTACGGACAGGAAGTGGCCACATTTTCTCCGGTATTTCGTCCGGGAACAGCGTGTGTACTCTGTCCGTTTCTTTGGATTTCCTCCCACACAGGAGGGAATCTCCCTGAGATCCGGCAGCCCCTGGCTTACCCTTCTGGCTGACTCCCAGAAAAGAAATGCGCTGTTTACATCAATATGAAAAATTAATCGTTCCATACTTTTTAATATATCTCAATCATATTTTTGCAGACTTCCAATCATCTTAATCCCCATTATCATCAACACAGGGAAAATCAGTGCCGCAAAGATTCCAAGTTTCAGATTATCATTCAGTGCTCCTGAAATCATCCCCACATAGGTTGGTCCGGATGAGCATCCCACATCTCCAGCAAGGGCAAGGAGGGCAAACAAGGCTGTTCCGCCACGCTTTACTGAGGCAGCCGCCATGCTGAAGGTTCCCGGCCACATAATACCTACAGACAGACCGCAAACCGCACATCCAAGGATTCCCAACGCAGGTACCGGGATAAATGCGATCATCAGATAGGAAACCATGCACAGAACTGCACTGTATTGCATAAAGCGTTCCAGATTGATTTTATCTCCAAATTTCCCATAAAATGCCCTTGAACTTCCCATAAGAATTGCAAACGCCATGGGACCTGCCAGATCTCCGATAGTTTTATTGATTCCAAAGCTTTTCTCAGCCAGAGTAGAAGCCCACTGGCTTACCGCCTGCTCACTGGCTCCTGCACAGAGCATCATTAACATCAGAACCCAGAAGATTTTTTTCTTAAAAAGCTCTCCCATAGTCAGCCCCTTTTCACCCTCATCCAGCAGTGGAGCAATGGGAACTCTGGTAAAAAAGATTCCATTTGCAATGGGAATCAATGCCCACACCAGCGCCATATATTTCCAGTTTGCAATCCCGAAAATACGAAAGAATAATGTAGAAAGAAGTACCACTCCCACATGTCCCCAACAGTAAAAGGAATGAAGGAGACTCATTGCTTTTTCCTTATTATCTGTAGGGCAGGCTTCCACCACAGGACTTACCAGCACCTCCAGCAATCCGCCTCCGATGGCATAGATCATAACTGCAATGAGAAGTCCCACAAACGGATCTCCCAGGCACTCCGGCAATACTGTGAGCAAAATCAGACCTGCAGCCGCCATTGTATGTGCCAGGATCATAGATGCACGATAACCTATTCTGTCCACAAATCCAATCGATGCCAGATCTACCAGCAACTGGATTCCGAAATTAAAAGTAACCAGAAGTGTGATCTTCTGCAGCGAAATCCCGTAACTGCCCTGAAATGTCAGAAACAGCAGAGGAACGAAATTGTTCACAATGGCCTGCACTACATATCCGATAAAACAGGCCTGCACTGTTCTGTTGTAATTTGTTTTCATCCGATGTTATATCCTCCAATCTGAAATTTATTAAGCTGACATCATTCAGACATTGATCCACCAAACTTCTATATCTACACAGTTCTAATAGATTTTTATCCGTCAATAATGACAGTGTATCACAGATTCTCTCCTTTTTCTTTCATTATCTTTTGAAAATCCCGTAAATTTTTATATTATTTTGACTTTTTCCCTATAACAATTCTATAAAATCCAAAAAATAATACCCCATCCGATTCCAAATATTTCCCGCAAAAAAAGATGTGCACCATACCATTTCTGACACCATACACATCTCAAAATAAACAATTCTTATCTTCTGTACTCTGCAGTCAGGTCTTTAATAACCTCTCCTGCAATAATCAGCCCGACGACAGACGGCACAAAGGCCACACTCCCCGGAATATCTCTGCGCTCCGTACACTTATGCGTAGCACCTGGAGGACAAATACAATGCGACCTGCAGCTGATCGCCATATCTTCAATTGGTCTGATCGGCTGTTCCTCTGAATAAACAACCTTCAGTTTCTTCACACCACGCTTCTTCAGCTCTCTACGCATAACCTTCGCCAGCGGACACACCTTCGTCTTATAGATATCCGCCACCCGAAACGCACTGGCATCCAGCTTATTTCCGGCACCCATACTGCTGATAACAGGAGTCCCTGCCTCCTTTGCACGCATGATCAGTTCAATCTTCGCAGTCACTGTGTCCACAGCATCTACCACATAATCATACTCACTAAAATCGAAATCAGCAGCATTCTCCGGAAGATAAAAACAGTTATGGATTCTCACATCTGCTTTCGGATTAATGTCCAGGATCCTGTCCCGCATCACCTCTGTTTTATATTGACCAACAGTTTTCCTGGTGGCAATAATCTGTCTGTTAAGATTCGTCAGGCATACTTTGTCATCATCGATCAGATCAAAGGCCCCTACGCCGCTTCTGACCAATGCTTCACATACATAACCTCCAACTCCTCCGATTCCAAATACTGCCACACGGGCATTCTCCAGTTTATCCATCGCTTCTTTTCCAAGAAGAAGCTCAGTTCTCGAAAATTGATTCAGCATAATCTCTCCACTTTATCCTGTCCCATTACATTCTCTACCTGCTGTTCCTCTACTGCCTCGTCTCTTATCTGCATATTCTTATTTCCCGTGACATATGCAGCCCTGCATGCCAGGATCAGAAGCACGATAAACAGAAACCAGAGCCAGATTTTTCTTTTATTTTTTATGACTAACCGTTTCATAACCTGCTCCACTATTCTACTGTGCAGACGCGGATCAGGTTTGTTCTTCCCGGAATTCCAAGCGGTACACCACCGGCAAATACAATAGTGTCACCAACTTTTACAAGTTTATGCTTCTGTGCTGCCTCGATTGCTCTCAGGCAAAGGATCTCAGAACTGTATTCTTCTTTGATCAGCATCGGGTAAACACCCCAGGACAGATTCAGCTGGCGAAGAACTCTCTCAGAGCTTGTACATGCACCGATCAGACATCCTGGTCTGTGTTTGGACATCATATGAGCTGTACTTCCGGATTTTGTCACTGAAAGGATTGCACTGGCCTTCAGGTCGATTGCTGTCAGGCAGGTTGCATGTGCGATTGCATTTGTAATATCCGGATTCTCATTTCTGTCTGTTTTCTTAAAGATTGTATTGTAATCAATATTCTGTTCCATATGTTCTGCAATACGGCTCATCATCTGAAGTGCCTGTACCGGATATTTACCAGCTGCGGTTTCTCCTGAAAGCATAGTTGCACTTGTTCCCTGGAAAATCGCATTGGCAACGTCTGTAGCCTCTGCACGGGTTGGTCTCGGATGAGAGATCATGGAGTCAAGCATCTGTGTTGCTGTAATAACCGGTTTTCCTGCTGTGTAAACTTTCTGGATGATCTTCTGCTGGATAACAGGTACATATTCCGGCGGAATCTCAACACCCATGTCACCTCTGGCGATCATGATGCCATCTGCTGCTTCAATAATCTCGTCGATATTGTCAACGCCCTGCTGGTTCTCAATCTTTGCAATGATCTGAATCTCTTCACCGCCGTTTTCTTTCAGGATTTTTCTTACTTCGCGGATATCGTTTGCAGTACGTGTAAAAGATGCTGCAACGAAATCAAATCCTTCCTGGATACCGAAGAGAAGATCATCATGATCTTTCTTACTGATAAATGGCATCTTCAGGTTTGCACCCGGAACATTGACACCCTTCTTGTCGCCAATCACACCTGCATTAATAACCTTGCAGACAATGTCCTTTCCTGCGATGTCCTGAACCTCCAGGTCTACAAGTCCATCATCAACCAGAATATGTCCGCCCGGCTGCACATCCTTATAAAGCTCTTTATAAGTAATGCTTACGCACTCATTAGTTCCTTCAATATCTTTATTTGTAAATGTAAAAATCTGTCCTTCTTCCAGAGAAACCTTGCCATCCTTGAAGCATCCAAGTCTGATCTCCGGTCCCTTTGTATCAAGAAGTGCTGCAACAGGTCTGTCATATTTCTTGCGAAGTTCTCTCAGTTTCTGGATACGGCCTCTCTGCTCATCGTGAGGTCCATGTGAGAAGTTGAAACGTGCTACGTCCATTCCCTCTCTCACAAGCTGCTCCATAACATCGCCCTTATCAGTAGACGGTCCCATTGTACAGATAATTTTGGTTTTTCTCATTTAATCTTTCCCTCCAAACTGTCAACTCAATTTTATCTATTTTATTCCTGTAAAATAATGTAATAAAATGTTACCTGTTTCTATAAATGAAAACATTAAATCAAATAAAAATTACCATTATTGAGACTATCTGTCAATATAGAATTTCGACTTATTTTTGTTGATATTTGACAAAAAAATAACATACTTTTGTTGCAAATATCACATATATTTTTACTGATCCGACAGTTGGAAAATTTTCACTCATTCTTATCAGAATCCAAAATCTGCATAGTCTTCCGGCAGAAATCTGTGGTAAATGATATGGCATCCTTCATCTTTAAAACAATAATAATAAGGATCTGATCCGTCATCAAAGCGGATCATCACATCAAACTCCTCGTTATCCATTGGTTCAGTAATGATTTTATCTGAATAAGAATGGAACAGTTCTTTAATTTCCTCTATCGTACATCCATGTCTGCCAACCAGTTCGATCAATGCCTTGATGAATTCATTCTCTTTCATATTATTATGTACATATTCGGAAGCTTTTTCCGAAACAGTGAAGCAGAAACGATCTCCTCTGTGTGATACTGCTACTTCACCAAATTTCTCTTCTATATAAGAAGGAAAATCTTTTAAAATCTCCATCATGCCTGCAGCATCCGTCTCATTGCCAAAGAAATGATTCAGGGAACTGAGCGGATAATAAAGGCTGATCTTCTCCTTCATATATCCAAGCTTCGCCTGTTCCTCTTTGATCACATCGATCAGACTGGTTTCTAATCTGTTATAGTTCATTTATTTTCCCTCCTGAAAATCTGTCCTTTTGCTTTTTCTGGTTAATATTTTATCAGACATTGCCCGAAAATCAATGCATTTCTTTTTCAATTGTACGCCCGCCAAAACAATTTCAATGTTTTCTTTTTCATACAAAAATAAAGAGCTTGCGAAACTGTCCTTTTTTTCTCCCTCTGACAAATAACTCTGACTGGATAAAACAAAACAGATAAAACCAACCACTTCGTTGCTTTTTTAACCAAATAACTGCTTGATTCGGTTAAAAAAAACAGCGTTCCGAATATTATTTATATCCGAAACGCTGTCATTATTCCAATTATTTCATTATGTATTTAATCCCAGTTCTTACGTCCGTAACGAAGTGTCACATCATATATTTCCTTCTGGAGTTTCTTTGTAAGATCTCTCTTCTTGATTCTCCACTTCCAGTTCGTACCAACTGTAGATGGTTTATTCATTCGGAATCTGTTGTCCAGTCCCATATAGTCCTGCATTGGGATAACGCAGACACGCGCAGCACTGCGCATGATCAGACTGATGAAACATTTATACAGTTCTTCTTCCGGTGTTGCATGATCACACAGATAATCTCTCGCCAGTTTTCTCTCAGCTGCTGTGATGCTCTTCCACCATCCCACGATAGTTTCATTATCATGGGTTCCTGTATACGCCACGCAGTTCTCCGGATAGTTATGTGGCAGATAATCACTGGCACATCCAGAATCTCTGGAGTCAAACGCAAATTCCAGAACCTTCATTCCCGGGAATCCGCTCTCATATACCAGATGACGTACGGAATCTGTCATATATCCCAAGTCCTCTGCGATAACCTGCTTCCATCCAAGCGCCTGTTCAATCTTACGGAACAGATCAATTCCGGGACCCTTTTCCCAGTGTCCGCCTCTTGCATCTTTATCTCCGTATGGAATAGAGAAATATTCATCAAATCCACGGAAATGATCGATTCGCACAACATCATACAGTCTGAAGCAGTAACTCATTCTGGAAATCCACCACTGATATCCTGTATTTCTGTGATAATCCCAGCGATACAGCGGATTTCCCCATAACTGACCGGTTGCAGAAAATCCATCCGGAGGGCATCCTGCTACTGCCAGCGGTACATTGTCCTGATCCAGCTGGAACAACTCCGGATGTGCCCATGCATCAGCACTGTCCATGGCAACATAAATCGGAATATCTCCAATGATCTGGATTCCCTTTGAATTTGCATAGGATTTCAGTTTCATCCACTGCTCATAAAACTTAAACTGCATATACTGCTGGAATTCAATATCAAAATAGAGTTCTTCACGATAATAATCCATGGCATTGTTCCAGCGGAGTCTGATATCCTCAGCCCATTTGGTCCATTCTACACCTTCGAAACGGTCTTTTACTGCCATAAACAGAGCATAATCTGACAGCCACCAGCTGTTCTCTGCTACGAATTTCTGATAGTCAGGATTCTTGCTGATATCACTGTTCTCGTATGCTTTTCTCAGAAGAGGATAACGGCCTTTGTAGATTTTTTCATAATCTACCTCATCAGGCTTCTTTCCCCAGTTAACTTTCTCGCAGTCTTTCTTATCAAGAACTCCTTCTTCCACAAGTGTATCCAGATCAATAAAATATGGATTACCTGCAAATGTAGAGAAAGACTGATATGGAGAATCTCCATAGCTGGTCGGTCCCAATGGCAGAATCTGCCAGTAAGTCTGTCCGGCTTCCTTTAACCAGTCTACAAATTCATATGCACTTTTGGAAAAACATCCGATGCCATAGTCTGATGGAAGGCTGCTGATCGGCATTAATATTCCTGCTGCTCTTTTTCCCATGATTCTTGTCTCCTTCGCCATTCTTCACTTTTACCGCCTATACTTTATCTAGTACATATAAGCAGTTTTTCTATACCTTATGCGCAATTGTTTTTTTATTATATCTATTTTTTGTGCAAATTGCAATACAACTTTCATGTTATCCATTTTTTCGTGAAAATTACTAATCATTGCTTAGTTCTTTTCGTCATCTTCCATATTAAACACCAATCATTTCCACTCAGAGAATTGTCGTCAAGCGGATATTCACAATCTGCTTCGCTACGCAGCTCTATACCGAATAACTGCTCCGCATTTCATCAGAAGGAGCTTATTTTTTATCCATATCAAAAACTTATAATTACAATGCAATATTTCTATTTTACGTTTCATTTCTGATATGATAGGATGTGTTCGGTTAAAAAATAACAAAGTAACACTCCAACTTATCTGTTAAGAAACGTTTATCATTAACTACCACCAGAAAATTTCTTATACAGATATCTTCGACATCTTAAGCTATACACATCAAAGACAAAGAAAGAGGTAAGAAAATGGAAGACAACAAATTATGTCTGGAAAAGCAGCCTTTAAACCAGGAAATGCTTGACAAAATCGATGCTTACTGGCGTGCAGCTAACTATCTGTCTGCCGGACAGCTCTATCTTCTCGACAATCCGCTTCTGAGAGAGCCATTAACTATGGATCAGATCAAGAAAAAAATTGTTGGTCACTGGGGAACTGTACCAGGACAGAACTTCGTTTATGCACACTGCAACCGTGTCATCAAACGTTATGACCTTGATATGATCCTGCTTTCCGGTCCTGGACATGGCGGAAACTTCATGATCGCCAATACCTATCTGGAAGGTTCCTACAGCGAAGTTTATCCTAACATCAGCCAGGATGAGGAAGGTATGAAGAAAATGTTCAAACAGTTCTCCTTCCCATGCGGAGTTCCAAGCCACTGCGCTCCGGAAACACCTGGTTCCATTAATGAAGGTGGCGAGCTTGGTTACTCCATCGCTCATGCTTTCGGAGCTGTATTTGACAACCCGGATCTGATTGCAACTACTGTTGTAGGTGATGGTGAAGCTGAGACTGGTCCTCTGGCGACATCCTGGCAGTCCAATAAATTCCTGAACCCGATCACAGACGGTGCTGTACTTCCTATTCTTCACTTAAATGGATATAAAATCAGCAACCCGACTATCTTCTCCCGTCTTTCTCATGAAGAACTTGAATGCTTCTTCAAGGGCTGTGGCTGGAAACCATATTTCGTTGAAGGTGACGACCCAATGACAATGCACAAGAAGATGGCTGAAACAATGGACACAGTGATCGAAGAAATCAAAGCGATCCAGAAGAACGCCCGTGAGAACAATAATCCGGAACGTCCGGTATGGCCAATGATCATCCTTCGTACTCCTAAGGGATGGACAGGTCCTAAGGTTGTTGACGGACTTCAGATTGAAGGTTCTTTCCGTGCTCATCAGGTTCCGATCACTATGGAAAAGCCGGAACATCTTGAACTTCTGAAGGAGTGGCTGGAAAGCTATCGTCCTCAGGAACTGTTTGATAAAAACGGACGCCTGATCCCGGAACTGGCTGAACTGGCTCCTAAGGGAAATGCACGTCTCGGTGCCAACCCACATGCAAATGGCGGACTTCTTCTGAAAGATCTTCGTCTTCCGGACTTCCGCGATTACGGTATTGAAGTACAGCCTGGCAAAACAAAAGCTCAGGATATGATCGAACTTGGCGGATACATCCGCGACATCTTCAAACTGAATGAAGAAAACAAGAACTTCCGTATCTTTGGACCAGATGAAAGCATGTCCAACCGTCTGTACAAAGTATTTGAATATCAGAAACGTGACTGGAACGCAGAAATGCTTGATACTGATGACTGCCTCGCAAGAGACGGACGTATTATGGACAGTATGCTCAGTGAGCATATGTGTGAAGGATGGCTGGAAGGTTACCTGTTAACAGGTCGTCATGGCTTCTTCGCAAGCTATGAAGCTTTCATCCGTATCGTTGACTCCATGGCAGCCCAGCATGCAAAATGGCTGAAAGTTTGCAATCAGCTTTCCTGGAGACAGCCTATCGCATCCCTGAACTTCATCCTGACATCCAACGTATGGCAGCAGGACCACAACGGATTTACTCATCAGGATCCTGGATTCCTGGATCACATTGCCAATAAGAAAGCAGACGTAGTTCGTATGTACTTACCACCGGACGCTAACTGCTTACTCTCCTGCTTCGATCACTGCATCAAGAGTAAGAACTATGTCAATGCAATTGTAGCTTCCAAACATCCAAGCTGCCAGTGGCTGACCATGGAGCAGGCTGTTAAGCACTGCACACAGGGTATCGGTATCTGGGAGTGGGCAAGCAATGACTGTGGTGAAGAACCAGACGTTGTTATGGCCTGCTGCGGTGATACACCTACACTTGAGATCATGGCTGCAGTTACTATCCTTCGTGATGAAATGCCGGAACTTAAGATCCGTGTTGTTAACGTTGTCGACCTGTTCAAACTGGAATCTGACCACAAACATCCACACGGCTTAAGTGACGCAGAATATGATGCAATCTTCACAAAAGATAAACCTGTCATCTTTGCATTCCATGGATATCCAACACTGATCCATGAGCTTACTTATGAGCGTCACAACCACAATATCTCTGTTCACGGATATCAGGAAGAAGGTACTATTACTACACCATTCGATATGCGTGTACAGAACCAGATTGACCGTTTCAATCTTGTAAAGGATGCCATCATGCATCTTCCACAGCTTGGAAACAAAGGTTCCTTCTTAATCCAGAAGATGAATGACAAGCTTGTTGAGCACAAACAGTATATTGCTGAATATGGCCAGGATCTGGAAGAGATTCGAAACTGGGAGTGGCATAAATAAATCCGTCTAACAGATGATAAATTCCTTATAAATATAATAAGTCATCAGGATTCACATCATGTGGATTTCCTGATGACTTTTCTATTTCAGCGGTTCTGTTCTTTCCGTTCTGCCAAAAACTTCTGGAATGCTTTAGATGCAATACTTTGAGGATATTCTGTATCATGGATCAGAATAATGCTTCTCTCCGGAAGTGTTTCATTTACATCTATCTCAAAAACCTTTCCGGATTCCAGATCATCTCCGGCAAATTCTTCTGGCAGGAATCCGATTCCCATATTATACCGTACTGCCGGGAGAATCATATCTGTAGTCGCCAGCTCTACATCCGGCGAAAACTGCAGTCCATTTTTTGAAAAATACTCATTCAAAAATCTCCTGCTGATTGCCTCGGAAGTCAGGCTGATCCATGGATAGGCTGAAAGTTCCTCCAACGAAGTCTTCCTCCCCTTCAGCTCCGCAAAACGACTGCCTCCGATCAGAATTTCCCTATACTTTCGCACTACTTTCATTTTCAGTGGCTCTGCTAACTGTAAAGAAGCAGATACAACTGCAAGATCTACTTTACCCTCTTTTAAGGCATTTACAGAATCTGTAGTGCTGTTATTAAGAATTTTAAAATGCACATTCGGGTATTGAATATTAAAGTCTCTGACTGCCTCAAACAAATAACAGTGCAATGCTGTCTCTGTTGCACTGATATAAATGGTCCCGTTCTCAAGGCTGATCAGATTATTAAGATTATCCTCGGCTTTGAAAAACTGAGCACAGCCTGCTGCTACATACTGATAGAAAATCTTTCCCTCAGGAGTCAGTTTCATGCCACTTTTGCTTCTGGTAAACAGTCTGCACCCTAATATATTTTCCAGATTATGTATCGTCCTGGTCACAGCCGGCTGGCTGGTCTTTAATACTGATGCTGCCTTTGTCAGATTCTCATATTTTGATACGTAATAAAAAACTTTATAATATTCAAAATTTGCGTTCATTCTGTTCTCCGTCTTTCATTGTCTTATGTACAGTAACATATTTTACGCGCCTATTCTATCACAATTCTTTTTTCTGTACAATCTGATATGTCCAGAGTGTGTATTACTGTTTACTTCGTTATGTTACTGTTCACTCCGTTCACAGTAACGTATCCAAAATTCATTCCAGATTGCCTGCGGCAATGGAATTTTGGCTTGTATGTCTCGGGATTTTGGCATATTCATGCCAAAACACCTCGCGGGATAGTGGAATGTGAACAGTAACACGTGTGTTACTATTATCAAAAATAATCTCATTTTCTTCATTGCGTTTTTTTGCACAATACAATATAATAATTTTAGATTTTATTTATGCAAAAAGACGAAAGGATGTACATATGAAGCACAAAAAAGACTGGTATAAAGATCTGGTGATCTACCAGATTTACCCAAGAAGTTTTAAAGATGGCAACAATGATGGAATCGGTGATCTGAAGGGAATGATTGAGAAGCTGGATTATCTGAAGGAGCTTGGCATCAATGCAGTATGGATGTCTCCTGTCTATGCTTCTCCGAATGTGGATAACGGTTACGATATTTCTGATTACTTCGCGATCATGGAAGAATTCGGAACTATGGAAGACTGGGATGCTTTCCGCGACGGTGCGCATGAACGAGGTATCGCCATTATCATGGATCTGGTTCTGAACCATTCTTCAGATAAACATAAATGGTTCCGGGAATCAAAGAAATCCCGCAATAATCCTTACAGTGATTACTATATCTGGCGTGATCCTGCACCGGACGGAGGCGCACCCAACTGCTGGATGTCCGTATTTGGCGGAAGTGCCTGGGAATATGTTCCTGAACGTGGACAATACTATCTCCATTTCTTTGCTAAAGAACAACCGGATCTGAACTGGGATAATCCGGAAACTAAAGAGAAAATTTTTGATATTATCCGTTTCTGGAATGAGAAAGGTGTTGACGGATATCGCATTGATGCCATCAGTTATCTTGACAAAGGACTGGACGGACGTGCAGATATGAATGAACCCATTGGTACTGTAGCGTGTGTAAATCTGGAGGGAACCCACCGCTACATCCGTGAAATGGTTGCAGAAACAATGACTCCCGACAATCTGATGAGTGTAGGAGAAGTTAATATCAACAATGAACAGGATGCCATCAACTATTCCAGCGCAGCAAGCAAAGAATTTAACATGGCCATTCCATTTGTCCCTCCGATTGTTGAAATCCAGACATGGTCACCAGAGAAAATGAAACATGATCTTAAGAAAGATTATGAAATCCTGAAAAAAGACGGATGGTGGGCAAGATTTTTAAGTAATCACGACAAACCGCGTCAGGTTTCCCTTTACGGAAATGACAGAGAATTCTGGTCAGAATCTGCAAAAATGCTGGCATGTTATCTGCACACACTTCCCGGTACCCCCTTTGTTTTCCAGGGCGAAGAATTGGGAATGACCAATGTTGCCTTCCCATCTATCGATGATTACAATGACATTGATACCCGCAATTATTATAAAACCATGATCGAACAGGGAGCTTCTCCTGAAGAAGCACTGGCAGAATCCAGAAGTATCAGCCGTGATAATGCAAGAACTCCTATGCAGTGGAACGACAGTCCAAACGGCGGATTTTCTGAGCATACTCCGTGGCTGGGTGTCAATCCAAACTACAAACTCATTAACGCAGAAAGCCAGATGAATGATGACTGTTCTGTTTTCAGATTCTACCAGAATCTCATCGCACTGCGTAAGAAACATCCAGTAATGGCTCATGGAGATTTCAAACTCTGCTGCCCGGAAGATGGTCCGGTAATTGCCTATACCAGAAGTTATCAGGATGAAACATGGCTGGCAGTGCATAATTTCTCTGCATCCATGCAGAAATTCCATTATGGCGCTGAAGATATTGAATTACCGTGCAACACTCCCGTAATCATTTCCAATTACGGAGAAAATGAAGTTGAATACGGAATTGGAACACTTGTACTCAAACCTTACGAAACCGTAGTATTCCAGTTACATTAAGCAATTTCATCAATACAGACAGTAAAAAGCAGAACCATTGGACAACTATCCCTCAATGGTTCTGCTGCTTCTACAGCACATCATCCTCTACACCCTCTAGTCAAACGGATATTCGCAATCCGCTTCGCTACTTGCTCATAACCAAGTCAGCTTTCTTAACTCCCGTCAAAGAGATTTCTATTTTATCTGTATTTGTCTTCCGGAATATAATAAACTTCCTTTCCTGCCTTTCTGAGATTATCTGCAATCTTATCCAAATTAATTCCTGTAAATCTTGGTATTGCTGCTTCCAACAGGTAAAGCGGTCTCTTTTGTGGAAATTTTTGTTCTATTTCCTTTGAAATCTGAATAATGTTTCCCTGACTTAGAACATAGTCAGTAAATCTTGTGTTCCATACATTTTTCAGGTTATTGATTGGCAAACGTTTCAGAGAGCTGGTGCAGCCGCCCGGGGTAAATAGTAAGATATCACATTCTTTATGTGCAAGATTCCTGATTTCCTGTATAAAATAGGGTTCTTGAATTTCAGATGGTTTGACTGCATGCATATTTCTGTTTGTATTTATTTTTTTACATAACGATTCCTCTGATTCCATACTTTCCAAACTATGAGACTTCTTTTCATTTAACTCATCAATTTCAATATTCCATCTGTCAAAAATCATTTTCAATTCTTCTAATGGTGTAGCCAGTCTTTTTACAAGTGGTCCTCTGTACAGAATTTCCACTGGTACTTTACATTGAATTTTCTTTTTTTCTCTTTGAAAATCCCACATTGTCAGAACTTCCATACAGGAAGAATATATAATCACTCCTCTAATTCCTTCTGTATTTGCTGCCAGCTCTACTGCCTCCCATATTTTCTTTCCCTGTTTTCCCAGACTGTACTCTACAGAAGATATTTGACAAAGAAATAAACGATCCAATGAATTGATTCTTGCCGCTGAATCATACAGGCCTATCAGACACGCAGGAGTGCCGGCTGCTACAAGTGCGATTCCCGGGACTTTCAGAATTTTTTCCGGTAGCGTTTCCATTGAACAGGTATCCTCATCCAATGTTCTCTCAATTTCAAAACCTCTCATAATTTATCCAATTTCCTGCTTAGTTCCATACCAAATTTTTCTATCTCATCTACATTTAATGGAATAGGAAGTGCTTCCTCTGCTTTATTTTGTGATCTGCTTACGCTTCTCTCATCTGTCCTGCATATATCTTCTGAAAGTCTGCAAAACGCTTTCCAATTTTCACTGTCTGAAGCTGACATATTCTGAGTATAAATCTCTTTTCTGAAATCAGCCAACTTCAGTTCTTTACTTTCTCTGATAATTGCTGCCATTCTTCCTTTGACCCGGTTTGTAAACTCCTCTGCTATACATTCTTCTTCCTGCTCGCGAATATGATTAAATACAAAGCCTCCCAGCAGATTTCTTTCATCTGAATAGCTCACAACACCTTTTAATATATTATTTGCAGCATATAAAGACATAAAATCCGCAGAAGATACAATATAAACTCTATCTACATATCCCTGTCTCATTGGCACGGAAAATCCGCCACATACCACATCTCCCAGAACATCATAAATAATTACATCCCAGTCTTCCTCAAGCACTCCGATACGTTCCAGTTCTTTCATGGCAGTAATGATTCCCATACCTGCACATCCGTTTCCAGCTTCCGGACCACCGGATTCCACACACCAGACACCGGATTCTGATCTGTACACCAGATCCTCTCTCTCCGGATAATCTTTTTCTTCAAGTACCTCAAGAACTGTTTTTATCCGTTCTTTACACAAAAGTCTGGTAGAATCTGCCTTGGGGTCACATCCTATATGCAGAACCTTTTTCCCCTGCATAGCCAGTAATGCAGATACATTAGAAGCAATCGTTGATTTCCCAATCCCACCTTTACCATAAAAAGCAACTCTTCTGGTTTTCATTGTTCTGCTACCACACAAACCTTTCTTCCAACTTCTGGAATATATACAATTCGGGTTTTTACCTGATAAAGTTCCTCAAGTTTCTTTTCTGTAATAATTTCTTCTGTCTTTCCTACTTTCAATGTTCCATCCCTGCCAAGAATAGCTGTTTTTCCGCCTATCATCATTGCATGATCTGGCATATGGGTTGTCATAATAACCGTATAGTCTTTCTTAGAAAGATTTTTTATCTTATGGACCATACGGAGCTGATTTCCATAATCAAGATGATTGGTCGGTTCATCAAACATAATAATCTCCGGCTGCTGTGCAATAGCACGTCCGATCAGTGCCTGCTGTCGTTCTCCGCCGCTGATCTGTGTATATGCTTTATCAGCAAGCTTTTCAATTCCCAGTTCCCGTATAACTTCATCCACGATCGCATAGTCATTTTCCGATGGCTTTTCCAGCATTCCCAGATGCGGAGCCCTTCCCATTACTATAAAATCTCTCACTGAATAGTCATATACCGGAGCATGGTTCTGCGGTACATAACCAATCAGCTGTGCAGCTTTTTTCAGACTCATATCATGAATAGAGGCTCCATTTACCAGAATCTTTCCGGAATAAGGTTCCAAAATATTTGCCAGACAATTTAAAAGCGTTGATTTTCCTGCGCCATTGGCGCCAAGAATTGTGAGAATTTCTCCCTTTTCCATCTGGAGATTTACATTATGAAAAATAGGTTTCGTATTTTTACTATATCGAAATGATAAATCCTGTACATCTAATATCATGATAATTTCATCCTTTGTCTGGCAAGTATAATAATATAAAATGGTGCACCAATAATTCCGGTCAGAATACTCAGCGGAAGTTCTACACTTGTCAAAGCTCTTGCCAGAGTATCAATGACTACCATAAAAATAGCTCCCATTAAAATACTGGCGGGAATCACTTTCGTATTATCCGGACCCGTAAGCATTCGTGCAAAATGCGGAATCACAAGTCCGATCCATCCAATCGTTCCACTGATACATACTGCAGATGCCGTCAATAATGTCGCACAGATTATAATAAAGTTTCGAACAACTGTAACTGAAACGCCCAATGTCTTTGCTTCTCTGTCTCCCAGTGAAAGAATATTAATCCTCCATCTGAGGAGAAAAATAATCACTGATGCTGCAACAATCACCGGTCCTACAGTAAACAAATCTTTCGGCAATACCTTTGTCAGGCTGCCCAACTGCCAGTAAGTAATAGACTGCAGTTCTGTCTCCGGATCTGCAACATATTTGATGATTCCCATTACAGAATCCATGATTCCTTTGACAATAATTCCTGACAATACCAACATTGTCATATTTGTATTTTTTATCAGGCGTGGAATAAATAAAGTAAGTCCAACTGCTAAAATCCCCGCCACAAATGCCATTGCCTGCACACCAAATGAATTTAAATGTAACAAAATTGCCACTGATGCACCTACACATGCGCCAGAAGAAACACCCAGGAGATCCGGTGCAACCAGCGGATTCTTAAATACTCCCTGATAAGCAGCTCCTGATAAGGATAATGCACTGCCAACTAACACTGCTCCTATAATACGTGGAAGGCGTAGTGTAAATACTACGCCTTCTGCCGTGTTACTCCATGTCTTTGTCACATTTACAAATCGGGATGCAAGTATCTTGATCACTTCTGGAACAGAAACACTGTACTGTCCTGCACACAACGCAATAATACATGCAGCTGCCAGCAGTATGATCAGTCCGGTAATCAGTATTCCATACTCTGCTTTTTTATGCTTTTTGTTATCCTTCAATGTAATTGTCTCTTTTCTGTTTATTTATTTAAATCCAGTCTCAAAAGGCTGTCCAACTGCTCATCACTGAGCTCATATCCATAATAATCTTTATAGAAATCGCTGATTTCTGTTCTGATATCATAATCAGAAAAGATTTCCGGCTGTACAATGGATGCTGTCCATTTCATATAAAGTGGTTTTTCAAATGCATTTGGCGGAGCCCAGCGGTATAATCCACATGGAACTTTATAAACCTTATGATTTTTAACAGCACTCACGTTACTCCAATCCTGTCCTTCCAGTTTGTTCTCATAGAAATCTTCCGGAGTTACATCATCGAAATTACTGATAAAAATAATCTCCGGATCATATTCTAGGATTGTTTCCATTGAAGGTTCTGTAATGCCTTCAGGAAGTGTGAAATTCTGTCCACCTTCAAGTGTTGTAATATAAGTATTAATCCCACCTGTATAACAGGTCATCTCATGTACATTCTGGAAATGAAGAACTCTTGGCATTTCATCCTCTGATAAAGCAGCAACCTCATCTGCCTTGCTGTTGAAATAATCCATGGTTTCATCATACCAGTCTGTTGCCTGTTTTGCACGATTCGCACAGTTTAATGCATCTCCCAGCATAGTAACCAGATTTTTCAGGCCGTCCATATCTTTTGCAGAAGACACAAGTACACATGGAATTCCCAATGCCTTTAACTGCTCTGCCTGGTCAGTCTCTGAATCCCAGTTCAGTACTAAATCCACATCTGCATCTGCAAGAGCTTCTACATTTACTGAAAAGTCATCATTTACCATTGTAGTATCTACATCTTCCAGTTCCGGAGCCAGATCTTTCAAAATAGACATTTCCCATCCTGAATATGCTGCCGGTGGAATAGATACCATATTCTCTGCATTTCCCTGTAATGCATAAACCATATTTGGCAGAACCATTGCTGGAACTGCAATTCTCTTCGGATGTGCAGGCACTTCTACTTCTGCTCCGGTGGCGTCTACAACTGTTCTGGTTTCCTCCTCTCCAGATGTTTTGTCAGCTGCAAATACGCTGATTCCTGTAAGCGAGGAAACAGCTACTGCTGTCGACAGTAACATGGCAAGAAACTTTGATCTTTTTTTCATTCCTTATCTCCTTATCTGTAAAATAAAAAAACACCCTTTTCATCACAAAAAAGGGGCGCAAAAAACTTATCTGCAGCTCACCCTTTTTAATGACTCGTTAAATCGGGGTTCCGGCAAAATATCCAAGTATCCTGGCTTGACTTCTTCACATTCATATACTTCCCGGAAATCCCAGTGTATTTTTATGAATGCTCCATCCTACAGTGGCGGCACCGCTCCGGCATTTGACCGGATTCCATAAAATATTCTGCTTTAATTGTCTGTTCTACTATATCATGCAGATTAATCGATTACAAGAAACATTTCTTACTTTAATTTAATATAATTTCTATTGCCAGCAATCAATTTTTCTGATAGCATAATTCACAGAAAGGAAGTTTTTATCTATGACATTGCAAAATCTGAAATATATGCTGGAAATTTCCAACAGTCATTCATTTTCTAAAGCAGCAAAAAATCTCTTTGTTTCTCAGTCTACACTTTCTGCTGCTGTAAAAGAGCTGGAATCTGATCTGGGTATTACTATTTTTAAACGGACAAATCGTGGCGTTTCCCTTACCTACGATGGAGAAGACTTTATTAAATATGCCAAAGAAATTGTAGAACAGTCTCAGTATCTTGAGCAGCGCTACCATGCAAGGAAATCGCTGCCTATGCGTTTTTCAGTATCCTGTCAGCATCTTCCATCTGCAGTGCGGGCCTTTACCAGCTTTTTAGCAGAAATTAACTCTCCAACCTATGATATTGCAATCCGCGAATGCGATACTAATTCAGTTATCCATGACGTAGCAGGAAGAAAAAGTGAACTGGGAGTTGTAGCAATACATGAACCTCATATGCGCAGCATGCAGACTTTATTTTCTTCTTATGATATTGAATTTCATGAAATCAAAAGTGTCAAAAATTATGTGTTTCTCCGTTTTGGTCATCCACTGGCTTCTCTTCCTGTCCTTTCTATAAAGGATCTGGAAAAATATCCTTTCGTTACTTACGACCAAGAATTGGAAACTTCCCATTTCTCAGAAGAACCGCTGTTTTACAAGCTTTTAAATAAAAATGTCCATGTCAGTGACCGCTGCACAAAGATTGCTCTTGTTCGAAAAACAGACTGTTTCAGTATCGGTCCGGATCTTCCTAACAGTAACGCAGATGCATTTCATAAGGGGATGGGAAATATTATCGCAAAGTCTCTGGAAAATGATATCGGACTGCTTCATATTGGTTACCTGACTATTGCTCAAATACCTTTAAGTAGTCTTGGTCAGTTATACCTGGAATATCTCTCAAAGGATATTGATACTCTGGAAATTCTTGGCACATCCATGGAAGATCATTAAAAATATTCTCCTCTTTGTACGAGATGGAATAATCTTATATAAATCAAGCCTTCAAAAACATGATTCCAGAGTATACCTCTTGTCAGGAGGATGCTCTGGAATTCCTTTATTTGACTACTATTACTTTGCATTTCTTTTTGTAAAATGCAATACCGTACTTCAAAATATGCTCTACTCCCTCTTCCAGCAGTTGCTCCTCGTATCGTCTGTCTTCTATCTGTTTTAATGCGTCTTCACTGACAGCTTCCAGATTCCCTGTTTCGGCATATTTTATTTCTATAATGATTCCAGTTTCCTGATCTTCTGTTTCTATCAAAATATCACTGTATCCATCACCCGATTCTTTATTTGATGACACACTCCAGTTCTGCTGAAATCCAAGAATTCCAAGTAAAATCCCATGATAAAAATTCTCTTTCATCTGTTTTTTTACAAAGGTATCCCGAATACTGATGGTCCTTTTCAGATAATTGTTCAAACTTTGTTCTACCACTTCGGAATTTCCATCTTTTAGTGCATTACAGAATTTTTCAAGTGCTTCTCCATTCTCAGAAACAGTTTTCTTAAAATATTCCATAATCTGTGTCAGAAAAATATTACGTATTTCCATATTAGGAATGGTAAGCATGAACGTATTTGCATCTTTTCTTTCAGTCTGTGTGAGATATCCCGTAGTAAAAAGAACACTCCATAGGTTTTCAATCGAAGCATACATATCCTGATATGTCAGTTCCTGATGAATCTCCTTTACAATTGTTTCTCCTGCTATCAGTTTCTCAATTTCCTTTCTGACCGTTCCCTTATCAGTCTCCTGAATAAAGCGTTTCACCGCTTCATTACTGCTAGTATTAGACCAGTAATTCTGTGGCTGCGCCATATTGTTTATACGCAATTCATCACAATAATTTATCACATCCCAGGGACAGTAAACCTCTACATTTCCAAACCGATATCCGTCATACCACATTTTTATTTCATCATAATGCTCAGAAAGTTCATAATATTCCAATATATTCTTTACATCACTGTCCGTAAATCCAAAATATTCATCAAACTGTACATCTGCCACTGACAAAACTTTCAGATTATTTAATCCTGTAAAAATACTCTCCTTTGAGATACGCATGCAGCCTGTAAGCACAGCAAACTTCAGACTGTCATTTGTTTTTAATGCATTTTCAAACAAGTTACGGATCAGCAGAGTCATTGAATTGTAATATCCCAATTCAAATGCTTTCGCCAGAGGCACATCATATTCATCAATCAATAAGATAACTTTCTGACCATGATGTTTCTCCAGAAGTTCTGACAGAATCCTCAGACTGCTGCACAGAACAGATTCCTTCATATCCGGCAGAAGCAATGATTTGAACGCATCCTTATCATATTCCGTCAAACGTTCACTGTCCAATAAATACTGGAATCTACGCGCCTCACCATTTACAATCTGTATTGCCATATCACAGGCTTTTTCATAAGTTTGCGCGCTGATACTCTTCAGGGAAATAAAAATCACAGGGAACTTTCCCATGTATTGTTCGCAAAGATAAACTTCTCTGGAAATTCTTGTTCCTTTAAAGCAGTTCTTATCACCGTTTAATTCAAAGAATGCTTTCAGCATACTCATATTCAATGTTTTACCAAATCTTCTCGGACGTGTAAACAGATTCACCTCCGCCCAATTATCCAGAAGTTCTTTGATAAGCATCGTTTTGTCTACATAGTAGAAATCTTCCGCCTGAAGCTTTGCAAAATTTTCTATTCCTATTGGAAGTTTCTTTTTAATTTGTTTCAATAGACACACGTCCCTTTATATTTGATATATTAAACTCTAACTTTTATAAAGTGTAACATATTGTTATTGAATTCGTCTATCAAAATTTCTTTACATTCCATAATGTTTCTATTAATACAAAATCCAGAAGTGAATTCTTCTTATTATTTTACATACTTTACATTCCACAATGTTTCTATTATTACGATACAGAAATAGACTGTGAAGTGCTGTTTATGAGCTTTACATTCCACAATGTTTCTATTAATACGGAGAATCCGGATGTAAGTGGTGTAGACTTTCAGAACTTTATATTCCACGATATTTCTATTAATACTGTGTATCAGATAGAAAAAGGAAATACATTCGCACTTTACATTCCACGATGTTTCTATTAATACCGATATGGGAATCAAATCTCCTTCCGGAAAAGACTCTTTACATTCCACGATGTTTCTATTAATACAATTTTCCTGACATTTATCCTCTATATCAAGAAACACCTTTACATTCCACGATGTTTCTATTAATACTCCTTTTCCAGCTCTGCTATTGCTGCCTGTTCTGCCTTTACATTCCACGATGTTTCTATTAATACGATGTTCTCAACAGGGGTAGCGATAACCTGTCCTCTCTTTACATTCCACGATGTTTCTATTAATACTCGTTTAACGCTGTAATTCCATAGCTTAATGTCATCTTTACATTCCACGATGTTTCTATTAATACTCTTGCAGTTGCTTTCGCTGATGTTTTCTCGGTTTTCTTTACATTCCACGATGTTTCTATTAATACGGCGATTCTGGATTGCAACAACTTACTTGCACAGATCTTTACATTCCACGATGTTTCTATTAATACTCCAGTTTCTGGCGTAGTGTTGTTTCTGTGTATACCTTTACATTCCACGATGTTTCTATTAATACCCGTCGTCTATTCATCCTTACAATACAGATATAATCTTACCACTTTCTGTCAATCTTGTCACTTCATTATTTTATACTTATTTTTATCTTTCTAGACAGCTCTCATTTTTGAAATTTTCCTGATATCTCAAGCATTGTCGACCTCCTGAAGTTTTTACTCTATCTGACGTCGACAATCATAATATGAAACTCGTTAAATCATCCTTCCTACCCCAAAATTCTTTATCCAACCATTTTTCCTGCCGAGATTTAAAAATAATTACAGAATCTAATTCTTTATCAATATACTCTTTTAATTCTTTTTGCAGCTGTGCCAGCTGTCCTTTTGACAATTCACCTTCAAATACAGAATTTTGGATGTGCGTCAGATATTTTTTACATATTTTAAAAATTCTTGACCAGCGTCTTGCACCGTTTTCTTCCTGACTTACATCATAAACTAATACTATATACATAACTCACCACCATATTCTGAATCCCTCATATTCTTTTTCGCCAATCAGATGTTTTATCAGTTTATATGATTCCAATCTTAATAAATACTGATAAGATACCTGTCTGCCTAAGTCTTTATGCATCACTGATTGTTTCAACCTTTTTTCGAGTTCTGAGACAATCAGTTTAGACGCATCTTTTTTCAAATGTAAAAAATTTAATTCCTTCGTAAAGCTATCTTCCGTAATCTGCTTTCGATTTAACAGTGAAAAAATCACTCTGTCTCCGATCAGTGGTTTAAACACTTCTGCAATGTCCAAGCTCAAAGAAAATCGTCTTACCCCAGGCTCATGTAAATAACTGATTGTCGGATTTAACTGCGTATGATAAATTTCACTAAGCACTTTTGTATAAATCAATGTATTCACAAATGAAATCAACGAATTAATCATATTATCTGGTGGATGCATAACTCTTTTTTCAAATTTTATTTCCTGATTTACGATTACATTCCACGCTGCATAATACCTTCTTCGGATATTTCCTTCAACCCCCATTAATTCTTCTATTGTTTTTGTTTTTCCAATCTGCTTCCGCAATGAATCCACATCTCTAAGATATTCTGCTACATCCTTTCCTCTTCCATTATAATATCTCAAATTCCTGTAAATATTATCTGCCGCAGCTTCTATAAATTTTTTTGCAAGTATCATTCTTTTCTCATAGTCCGTATAGTTTTCCACCTGTTTTACCAATAGCTGTCCTGCCAACAGGCTTTCTCTCGGATAATAACTTCCAGTATAAAAATTATAGTAATTAAAGAAATGAACTGGTATCCCATACTGAGAAATGTAATTGATAAATGCTGTATTAAAAGACATTTCTGACATCACATAAATATCTGATATTCGCTCTATTGAAATATCTCGCTTTTCACCTTCATAGGTTGTAAATTGCAATGTATTATCTTTACGTTTCAAATCCCCATTATTATAAACATAAAAGCTTTGCTTCATAACCTTCTCCTAATTATAAATTGAATGTTTATATAAAAACACAAATCATAATAAGCACATTTTTTGCATAATTTAGAGTTTACAATCATCGGTGGCGTATCCATGCACTCTATCTCTGTAATTTCACCAATAATCTTCTCCAGCGTTTTTATATCATTTTCTGATAGCTCAACTATCACCGACTTTTTTAACAGCGGATAGTCAACCTTTCCTTTAATCCCTTTGACTCCACGTTTCCATAAATAATATAGATAGTACTTAACCTGCCATATTCCAGCGTCCTCTACTGCTTTGCTTTTCTTCACTTCATGCAATTCTTTATGTTCACTTATAAAATCAATGTTAATAATGTTATCAATATTTATATGCTTCTCATTTTTACTGTAACTGCTTTCATCAAGTATTTTTCCTAATATGACATCCTCATTTTCTGCTTCCATTCGGATTTCATGACAAAAATACCAGAGTTTTCGTTTGCATACAAAATAATAATAAATCATCACTCCTGTTATCCGATTTTCCATATCCACGCTCCATATTTACACAAATATTCCATCCAATTCTAATTGTTCATCAAACAATATTCCACGTCCTTTCCCGCTTTCAATGTCAAATTCATAATTATACTGTGCTCTGTGAATATCTGTAATTTTTCTGTTTTCGCTTAACCCAATTGTAGTTCTGTCCACTTCTGCCGGAAATTTTTGATAGAGATTTAAACTTAATGTAAGATTTTCCAATTTTGATTTTATCAGGCTTCTGGCTTCCCTGCTCATATTAGGTTTCTTCAAAAACTCTACTCCGTATTCGAATAAATTCTGGTTTTCAACATAAACATTTTCCGGAACAATAGTTACACTTCTGATATCCCGAACTTCAGCCTCATCAGCAGAATACTCCGTTGGATGAATTTCAGAGAATAATTTTAAATCTTTTTGAATGTTTTCAAAGTATATGGTTTCTTTCACACCATCTACACTATAAACCTCATTCATGTATGCAGTTTTTTTATCTTCAGAAAATAATATGTGTTCGTATTTGCTCAGTAATTCCAAAGACCTGTCATATAATTTGTCTTCATAAACACTCCGTCTTTTTCCTTCACTGACTCCATTTCTATTATCAAATACAACAATGTTCGCTTCATTCGGACAATAACGACCTTTACGATTACATCTTCCCATTCTCTGTAAAAGACTATCTGCCGTACACATTTCTGTATACAAAATATCAAAATCTATATCTAAACTAGCCTCAACTATTTGAGTTGTAATCCATATTCCAGATTCACCTGACTCCGAAAATCCCATAATTTTCCTTTCCAGAAATGCTCTGTCTCTTCTAATATATTTTGAATGTAAAAGCCATACATTTTCTCCCTCTAATTTCTTATAAAGCTTCTGAGCTTTAGAAACAGTATTACAGATAACTAACACTTTTCTATTTTTTACCTCGCAGCCTGATTTCATCTAAATTCATTTCCGAATGTCTGATTTCAACTTTATGTCTTGGATATTTCTCCACCTGATATTCTTTTCCGGTGAAATCTTTAAATATGTATTGTTTTCCCTCAACCAAACCATATTGTTCCATAAAATATTTAAGTACAGGTGGAAAAGTTGCTGTAATAATTGCAAATTTGCCACCCATTTCCTGTATCATTTTTAATCCATAAATAATAGTTGCAATTACACGTGGTTCATATGCCTGAATCTCATCCAGAACCAACTTTGAATATTTCAATGTAGCTGCAAATATCTCTGTTCCTAATGCTCTGTATACAAATCTAAACAGTTGGTCAACTGTACAGACAGTCAATGGTTGTGACAACATTTTTGACCTTTCATATTTCTCTCCAATATCTTCATTACCATTATACTCTCTTAAATACACCGCCATAGCATCAGAATGTAACAATGCAACGTCTTTATATTCATAATTTTCCTTTATACGTAAATATATCGCATTAGAAGATACCTTCAACGGTAATGTATAAAAACTTTTTTCACCATTCATCCATAATAGCGATGCTTCTGTTTTTCCAGATCCTGTAGGTGCTATAACAATCAGATTTTTATCTCTATTCATCTTCATAAATTTTTGCGCCGGCCTTAATTCTTTTCCGTTTAGAAATTTTTCTATATTCTTTACCAATTTTTTTTCATGAAGATCAATGGCGCTTTCTGCATTTTCATATCCTGCACTGACTGTATAATCAAATTTATTAAGCAAGCCTTTTATCAATAAATATTCTTTCCAGGCATTTGAATCTGGTATATATTTTCCAGTATATACATTGTTACGAAACAGTAAATCATCTAAATTACTGCAATTTAATTTTCTGATTTTTCTATTCAGATATTCTTCAATCTGTTTCATATAATACTTTTCAGCATATTTTCTAATTGCCGGACTGTTATAATGATCCTCCCTGTCATGATGATAATAAACCGCTGTAATAAATGGTCCAAAATCTTTATCCGAAAACAATTCCGACAAATCATCAAATTCATCTAAAGAAATAGTAACAGCACTTAAAAAGCCATGTGGAATCTGCTGAGTTTTTCTTACATCTATATGAAATTTTTCAGCTAATTTCGGACATATCATTGCCTGAAAAACAAGATTAACCTTTCCCAGATCATGAATCCTGCATGCCTCAACCACCAGTTTTTTTTCTTTTTCAGTAAAATATTCCCCATATTCTAAAAAAAACATCTCAGCACACGTTACTATGTCCTTATGATGTTCTTTCAATGTTTTCTGCTTTTCTTCAGTTTTTTCGGCTATATCGGTAATACTACTATTCAATATCTCAACATCTGTTTCGGTAAGATTCTCTTTCAAACATTCCTCAATATTCTTCATATTTTTCTTTATTTCATTGATCCGCTCCGAAGTGAATTGTACTTTTTTTGACTTTGCATAGTACTCCATACATATAATCCTTTCTGAAGCAAGACAGCCTCCATAGCTGCCTTGCTCTATATATTTATACAACAGGTTATTAACAGAAAACTATAGCAGCATCCTCTTCAATATTATCTACATACGCACCTTTTCTTAACGTCATTCCCTGCGGACAATAATATGCTTTGATTCTTCCATTTTTCTTTTTCCATCGCCGTAATCCCTGCTTTGTAATTTCATATTCTTTTGTAAGATTATAAATAGTCATTCTTGGATTTTTGATTTTTATCTTTTCTTCATCCTTTTCCCATTCATTTTCTACCGGAATATACATATCTCTTTTCAAATCCACTTCATTTTCCGGATGAATTCTTACAATATCAACTCGTTCTATGTCCAGAAGATCTTCATATCGTCCCAGTGCCAAATATTGTGGAGGATTTTTTAATGATTGATATACCGTATCAAAGTCTTCTTCATCTGGAACAATATGAATAACCATACGATTTTCGCATATAAGTTCTACATTTGCAATTCCACGAAAAATACCATATTTTTCATCATCTTCAATGCAAATCTGATGCCTTCCTTCCTCAAATTTAGCTCCCGATGAAAAAGAATATCGCGTATATAATTCTGACACTGTACCACAATTTGTTCCTTGAATGCAAAGCTTCATTGGATGAAATTCCGTATAACCACATGCAGCATGAATCATTCCCAGTACAGTGGAATAAGGAGGTAATGGAAATGTTTCTTTAATAATAAAACTGCTGGGTTTTCTATAATTGACCAGATTTTGAAAACACTGTAATCTAATTGCTTTCTCCATAATATAGATTCACTTCCTCTTTCAAATGCTTAAATACTGTTCCAACAGATTCTGCTTTTAACTCTTCTCTGACAATCTTTTCGTTATCAAAAATACCTGACGTAATTCCGGTAAAAGTATATCCGGCAAGTTCATTATCTTTAATCAATTCCTGTAACGTTTCTACATTTATTTTATTATCATCAACCTTTACCCTGTTTTCAAAAAACGGATTTTTTCTGCTATATCTTCCTCCAATAACAAATAACGGACTCAAATTTTCACGTCTTCCTTTGATATCTCTATATAGATATTGCATAGTATCCAACAGGATCTTCACACGTTCTGCCTTTTCTTCTTTATCAATATCAATCTCTCCATCGATACCTACTCTGTCCAAATCAATTGACATAGTATATGCGTAATAAGAACGATGAACCTCACTTTGCGCAATTCCATTTTCCAGATTTCCTCTTACAGCCAGTCCCATATTAGTAAGAAATTCCAGATTTCCCTGAAATGGTTCCAAAGCAATAGCATTGCTAAGTCTGGCAACTGCAGATCTCGTAGCAGCACCTCCCTTTTGCTCATCACCTTTCGCTGTTGTTTTCATGTATCCAAACAAATCAATTTCGGGGTAATCTTTAATAGTTGCAGATGGTGCAAACTGTACAACTCCGCTTTTTCCATCCACCGGAGTTGTATCCCAATTAGACTGCTGCACAATATTATATCTCATAGCCTGTCTGGAAATATAAGAATACTGCTCATGATTTCCCCTCGTCATTTTTTTGAGAGAAGAAATGTTTCCAATCCCTTCCCCATAATTTGCACTTTCTGCCAGAAAAATCATCGTAATAGTTAAGCCTTCTCTTTTCATAATCATTTTTCCTCCTTTTTCTCATAGCATCCTTCCAATCCCATTACAAATGCATATCCATATCTTGTAAATTTTTCCGAATTTCCCAGCATTTGTACAAGACCTGTTGGAATTAATAACTCCTGACCATTTTCGTTTTTACGTGATCCGTACGCACTATACAGTCGCAATACAATATCCATAAATTTCTCTACATTTCTTACAGACAGAGCATTCAACAACTGATATTCCATTCCCCGCAGGCATTCGCCGGAAGACTCACCCTTAGCAGACATGATTGCTCTTCTTAAATCTGCTCCACTTTTTTTCATACTTGTGTACATAGCAATCTCCTTTCTCTTCTCTTCTTCTGTATAATATACAATTTCTGACCGCAGCTGAATTTCATATATACAGTTAACATAAAAATTTAATGAGCCTGTTTCAACAGCCGCTTTCAATACCTTATCCAACAATTGATATTGATTACGATATTGCAGCAGATTAATAACCACTATTTCATGTATATTGACAAATTCATTCTTAATTTTTATATAAGGATATTTTCCCAACAATTGCAATGCATTTGAAGTACCAGGCATACTTATAATGTCCAGCATACTTTTATGAACAATACCAAGCAGATACCTGTCTTCTGCCCTTATTCCACGCAAAATCACCTGAATATTAGAAATCTCTTTCGTTTTTTCTTTCAGCAATATATTAATTGTTCGGGCAAACCACTGCGAATATTTTTCATCCTCCTTTTTTTCTCCCTCTATACTGTCAGTTCCGTTTTTCGAATTAACATCCAATAATGCATGAATATCATTATTAATATTCATAAAGACAAATTTATTTACAAACAGCCGAAATCCCAACGGACTCAGAGCATAAACAAACGTACATCCCGGACAAAGAAATGCATCTACTTTGCAATCCCAGAAAGCAGAACGTTTTCTTGTAAAATCATCCCCCACTTCATTCATAAATGCAATTGAATTCTTCTCTTTAGGTCCTATCGTTGCTCCACAGTCAATGCATAAATCTTTTGCTTTTACATGATCTGTCTTCAGATATTTCCTAAACGGCTCGGAAAAATCTTTTTCAAATAATTCCCGCATATCTTTTTTTGCATTTGCCCGCAGTAAAAAACACTTTCCGCTCCAAAAACGATTAATATATGTATATATCACACTTTTCATAATAAATGTTTCCCTGCACTTTGGTTGCTGAAGAAATTTTTCCAAATCAATTAATCGTTTTTCCAAATCTGTCACGTCTAACTTGTCATTGAGTTTATCCTTTTTTAGAATTTGGTATACTTCCTGCATTTCAATATCATGTTTTATATTTTCAAATCCAGCCTGATAACTATTAGAAAGCAGTTTGTCATTAATAAATTTCAGATCTTCCTTTTCTTCCTTTCCTGGATTCCATTTTCCAATCTGAATTTTATCTATACACTTACTAATTCTGTCAAGGACTCCCTGATAAACTGTAAATGGTCCAAAATACTGTACACAGGCTTTAAAGTACATGTCTGTCCAGTCAGCATTCAATGCGAAATCCATATCAATCCATAATCCTTGTCCGTCTTGCGTAATGCCAAAGTCTGAATCTTCTTTTGCATCTGCTGCTTCTAACATATATCTGAAACCTACGATTCCTGCATTCTTCAGGAAATCCCCCAATGTAATTACATATTTATCCAAGAAATCACCGCCTCCTACTAAAATATGATTTCAAATTTCCCGTGTCCAGCAGAACGTCTAGTTCCAATTCCAGCTGCATACAATATTTCCAACAGTCTGAGATTTCCTGTTATTTTATAGATACCAATATTTCCATCTACAAATTGCCCCATAGTTCTTGTAACTACCTTTTTTCCTTTTAAAGGTACAATAGAAAAATCACTTGTATCGCACTCTATGTTTATCCTCTGTAAAAAGATTTTCAGATTCTCCTTTACAATATCCGAAAATTCCGGCTCATCAAAGGTATAATAAACATCAGTATTATCATCACTATTATGTTTTCTCGCTATTAATGAACTCTGCATTTTTACAATCAATTCCGTTTCTTTAATTGTCTGAAGTTTCCTTGTTTTCACCGACAGCAGTTTCATGGAATTTCTGTTCATATGGAATATTTTATGCTTCATAAGACTAAATGCATTAAAAAATATCAGTAATTCTCCCATATCAATATCAGAAAAAGTTAACATAAATTTATTTGCTCCAAGTTTAATTGTGTCTGAAGTAAATTGGGCATGAGGCAAATAGCATGTCCAGCAATAAGTCTTTATCACAGACTCCCGCTTGTTGTATAACCTGTCAAATAAATCCGGCGAAAATTTTCAATTGCTGCTTTCATAAAGCTTAATATCACTTTATCATAATCTATTGGCAATTCCGCATTTTCCAATTCAAATTCCAGTTTAAGTTCTGTCATCTCAGTTCCTCCTCTCTTCGTCCTTTCTTTTTTTATTGTATCACTATACTTTTATATTTTCAATACTATTTCAATGGATTTATTTTTTATATTTTGACTTTATCAAATTTTTACATTATAATATCAATACACCATTTTGGAATGTAAATTTGAAATAGTACTGAAACAGTATTTAATAATAGTACCATATTGGAGCAAAAATAGAGATTGCCAGCTATTTAATAACCACTGACAATCTCTATTTTTATTTTATCAATCAGATCACTCTGAAATCTCAACAATTATTCATATAACAGAATGTCACTCTTTAGCAGTTTAACAAGAGAAATCTTTCATCCAATCGGCTCGAAGTCTACAGCTCCATGTTTACACAGTGGGCAGATATAATCTTCCGGAAGTTCATCACCTTCGTAGATATATCCGCAGACTTTACATACAAATCCTTTCTTACCTTCTGTTTCAGGTTTCGGTTTTACATTTTTCTGATAATAGGTGTAGCTCATTGTCTCCTGGTCACTTACCACGCGGGCTTCTGTCACACTGCAGATGAACATTCCGTGAGTTCCCAGATCTACATACTGCTCTACTTTCAGGGACATAAATGCGTTGATATATTTGTCCAGGAATATCAGTCCGTTATCAGAACGATTCACCTTCTGTCCCGCAAATTTATCCACGCTTCTTCCACTCTGGAAACCAAACTGTTCAAATACAGAGAACGGAGCTTCTACAGAGAGACAGTTTACATTCATCACCCCTGTCTGCTTGATAACATGGTGAGAATAATTTGTCTTATTGATATTAACTGCAACACGGAACGGAGAGTCTGTCAGCTGGGTAACTGTGTTGACGATCAGTCCGTTATCCTTCTTACCGTCATTTGATGTCACTACATAGAGACCATAACCAATACGGAATAATGCTGTCATGTCATTTTTATTTGCCAGTTCATCATTCTTTGCAATATATTCCTTACAAAGCTCGGAAGCCATCGCTTCCATCTGATCTCTGTTTTCCTGATTTACTGCGGACATAATCTTCACTGTAGTGTCCAGCCAGTTGATCTTCTTACATTCAGAAAGCATATTTTTCATTACTTTTGCTGCCAGAGGTGCCCAGGAACCGTTTTCAATAAGACCTACCGTACGGTTCTGGAAATTATGTTCTACCAGACGGGTAATAAAGTCATTCATAAACGGATAGATTCCTGCATTATAAGTAGTTGTTGCCAGTACCAGCTTACTGTAGCGGAATGCATCGCTGAGTGCCTGAGACATATCATCTCTTGCCAGATCATAAACAACTACTTTCGGACATCCCTTGCTCTTTAATTTCTCCACAAACTGATTGACTGCTTCTTTGGTATGTCCGTATACAGAAGTATATGCAACTACGATTCCTTCTTCCTCCGGTGTGTAAGAGGACCAGGTATCATAGAGGCTGATATAATGTCCCAGATTTTCTGTAAGTACCGGACCATGTAACGGACAGATGATCTGAATATCCAGAGTAGCTGCTACTTTCAGAAGTCTCTGTACCTGTGCGCCATATTTACCAACAATACCGATAAAGTATCTTCTTGCTTCATCATCCCAGTTTTCTTCCACATCCAGAGCACCGAACTTACCAAATCCATCTGCTGAAAAAAGAACTTTATCTGTGCTGTCATAAGTCACCATAACCTCCGGCCAGTGTACCATTGGTGCAAATACAAAAGTAAGATTGTGGTTTCCCAGGCTCAATGTAGAACCATTCTCTACTTCCAGTTTCTGCCCTTCCAGATCCAGTCCGAAGAAATTCTTGATCATTACAAATGTCTTCGCATTGGCTACTACTGTAGTGCCGGGATATACTTCCAGAAAGTTCGCTACATTTGCTGCATGGTCAGGCTCCATATGCTGAACGATCAGATAGTCCGGCTTACGTCCGCCCAGTGCCTGTTCAAGATTATCCAGCCATTCATGTTTGAAATTGGCATCTACAGTATCCATAACTGCAACCTTGTCATCCAGAATCACATAGGAATTATATGCCATTCCGTTTGGCACTGCATACTGTCCCTCAAACAAATCTACCTGATGGTCATTCACTCCGACATATTTAATGGTATCTGTAATCTTCATATTTCTGCCCTCAATTCTTTCTTTATAGTATATCGTCTGTCCGTTACTATTCAGCAATCTGCTGTCACTCAACGTTAATAAGTTATAGTTGCTATGCATTCTTAATTTGTTTATGTTTTTATATTATACTATTTTAATCTAGTTTTCAAGTCCTTTTGGTAATTTTTTTCATAATGTAGTTATAATCTTATACAATGTCTCCACGCTGTACGGCAGTATTCTCTCATCCAATTGAAATTTCGGATGATGCAGAGGATGATTCTCTCCTGGTATTCCCGCAAGAAATACTGTGAAAAGTCCTCTGGTTTCTCTGAAATATCTGTATGCGTTGTCACCGGAAAGAAACAACTCATCTTCTCCTTCCAGAACAAATTTATCTCCGAATACTTCTGCACCCACTACCTTTGCTGTCTCTGTAAGTTCCTCATCATTGGCAAACGCATATACCGGATCTTTTGGAAATTCCATACGGATCTGTGTGCCAGTCTGCTTTTCAATTTCCTGCAGATTTCTCTCCAGCTCGTGCTCAAGTGCCATGTAAGTTTCTTCATGAACTGCGCGTATATTTCCGTTTAATACCACATGGTCTGCAATAATATTCGTATATTCACCGCCATGGATCGTACCCGTACCCACAATATATTTTCCTGCATCCGGATGCTGTTTTCCAAAACTTTCATTCAGATCATGAATGGCACTTATCACTTGAGCAGCTGCATAAATTGCATCAATCCCCTTATCCGCTTCACACCAGTGACTGGATTTTCCATGAACATGAATCTGCATACTGTTGATCATGGAAGATGCCTGTCCCTGATGCACTGCCATTCCAAATGTCATGTCCGCTGCGTAATGAAACATCAGAAATGCATCTGCTTTCGGATTCTCTAATGCTCCGGCCTGAAGCATTCTTTTTGCACCTTCACCAATCTCCTCTGCAGATTCAAAAAGGAACCGGAGTCTGACCGGAAAACTTTCCTGCATTCTTTGCTCTTCTGACACAATTTTTGCAAGGATCAGTGCTGCTGCCAGGATCATATCGTGACCGCAGGCATGCATACATCCCTGATTTACTGATGCATATGGCAGATTTGTCTGCTCCTGTATGGGCAATGCATCCATCTCCGCCCTGAGTACAACCAGTTTCTCCCTGTTTCTCAGAGATGGAAGTTCCGCAATCAATCCTGTAGGTTCTATCGGCACAATCTCATATCCCAGTTTCTCCAGATATTTCCGGATATATGCAGACGTCTCCACTTCCTGAAGTGCCAGCTCCGGATGTTGATGAAAGTAATGTCTCAATGTGATTAATTCTTCCGTATATTTTTCTATATTCATCTGTTTTCCAACCTTTGTTCTCAGGGATTACCATTTTCATCTTCCGACATACTCAAAACCGCATTCGGACGTTCCAGGCAGAACTTCTGTATCTCTTCCAGAAATCTCTGACCGTATTTCTTTAGCTTATTCTCGCCCACACCGGAAACCTCCAGCATTTCTTCTTCATTTGATGGACATTTGATGCACATATCTATCAGCGTCTTATCACTGAACACGATATATGGAGGCATGGCTTCCTCTTTTGCAATTTCCAGACGAAGTTTCCGCAGGGCTTCAAATAAATCGTAACCTGCTGCCGTAAGCGCATCTGTACTGCGTTTTCTGACAGATTTCTGGGGCTTTTTCTTTTTATCCGGTTCTTTTTCCTCGTAAGTACGCATGATCACGTGAGTATTTTCATCTCTTAGCGGAGAAATATCGCCCAGTTTCAGCACACTGTAACGTTCCTGTGTCTGATAGAGATATCCCATCTCAGTCATCTGGCTGATCAGTGCCCTGAGTTCTGCCTCACTGTGATCATTCAATGCTCCATAAGATTTATACTTATCTGCTCCAAGCTCCCTCAACCGGGCTCTCTTAGCCCCCAGCAGAGTGCCAAGCACAATTGTCAGTCCATACCTTCCTCTCGTCTCAGCTACACAGTTCACTACCCACTTCGCCTCTCTGGTCATATCTGTCTCATGGTATTCTCTGTGACAATTTCCACAATTATCACAGGGACCGAAGGTCTTTTCACCGAAATACTCCAGAATATAATTTCGCAGACATCCTGTTGTTTTACAATATCCTTCCATGATCTGAAGCCTTCGTATATCCCGCTGACGAATGAGAAATTCATCCTCTTCATCCACATCGGAAAAATCTTTGTTATCCAGAAGCATTCGGTCGATCATAACATCCTGTGCAGAAAACAATAGAACGCACTGGGAATTCTCTCCGTCACGCCCTGCACGTCCTGCCTCCTGATAATAATTCTCCATACTCTGCGGCATATTGTAATGGATCACATATCTCACATTGGATTTGTCAATCCCCATTCCAAATGCATTTGTTGCAATAATAACGGGGGTTCTGTCGTAAATGAAATCATCCTGATTCTTTTTTCTGGTTTCATTATTCAGTCCTGCATGATATCTGGTAACAGCAACTCCTTTTTGGAAAAGCAGTTCAAAAAGATTGTCCACATTTTTTCTTGTAGAGCAGTAAATAATCCCGCTCTCTGTTGGATGTCTGTCTATGTAATCCATCACAAAATCGTCTTTTCGCCGGATATTTTCCACGCTGTAATATAAATTCTTTCTATCAAACCCGGTAATCACTACTTTCGGATCTTCCAGATTTAAAGTACAGAGAATGTCGTTCTTTACTTCCTCTGTTGCAGTTGCGGTAAAAGCACTGACGATCGGACGACCGGGAAGATTTTTTACAAAGTCTACGATTTTGACATAGCTTGGTCTGAAATCCTGGCCCCACTGTGAAATACAATGTGCCTCATCCACTGTCACCATGGAAATCTCCACCTGTCTGGCAAATTCCAGAAACTCATAATTTTCCAGACGTTCCGGTGCAACATAAATAATTTTGTATCTTCCTCCTGCTGCCAGGTACAACGCCTTGCTAATCTGACTTTCCGACAGTGAAGAATTGATAAATGCGGCATGTATTCCCGCTTCATTCAAAGCCTTTACCTGATCCTGCATCAGTGAGATCAGAGGAGAAATTACAATCGTAATTCCTGACAGCATCAGTGCCGGTACCTGATAACAGATAGATTTTCCGGCTCCTGTCGGCATGATTGCAAGCACATCCCGGTGTTCCAGAATGGACTCCACAACACTCTCCTGCCCTTCTCTGAATGTATCATATCCAAAATAAGTCTTTAAGGTTTGTACTGCCTGTCTGTTCACCTGAAACCTCCCTCTGCATTTTAATCTATTTTAATCTCTTTTTCAGCTCCTGAATCAGTTCGGAATAGTCTCTGTGCTGCATCTTCGGAAATGCCTTGATGATACGCCCCTGACCGACAACGGTATGATTGGTAATAGAACTGGACAGTTCCTCAAACTGAGCCTGAAGCTCCGCTCTTTTTATACGAAGCATTTCGATAGATTTTTCTCGCTGTGCGGCAGTTGCATCACGCAGTTCTGCTGCTGCAAGAGTTGCCTGAACCTTTCCTTCTCCCACTTTCTGTGCTGTGCCAATCGTAGTCGTAGCCAGTGTATCACTCAGTTTATCACTTACAATTCTCAGATCTGAGCGAACCTTATCCAGTCTGGTAAGCTTTTTATTCAGTCCCTGGATCACTGCTACCGTCACAATAAAATCTGTCAGATACACAGCATACAAAGCTGCTATCACAATCCATTCCCAGGTTGCAGGTGTATGTAACGCATGTGCCTCTACATACTTCTGGAAAACTTTTACTACCATAACGATAGCCAGTCCCCAGATCAGAGAAAACTCCAGGCAAATGTAGCCATGAAAATTAAAGGGTTTATCTGAATAATCCCACCATCTTGCGTGGAAACACACATCCAGCAGCCAGCCTGCAACCAGCTCCACCGCAGTTGCCAGAACAATTCCAAACACAAAAATCATTCCATCACTCATCTGACGCCCGCTGCCCTGAATTGTATTGAGCAAAGCAAAAACAGAAAGCACCCCAAATCCATATACCGGGCAAACCGGTCCATTCAGGAAACCTCTGTTTATAACTTTTCCCAACGCTACTGCATGAAAAATAACTTCAACAACCCAGCCGCCAAAAGAATAAATAAGAAAATACAGACATATCTGAAAATACGTCATTCCACAAATCATTCGTTGCTCCTCCTTGCTTTCATCAAACCACTTTTCATATCCCATTATCACAGTTCAAACAGAAAACTTACCCCAGACTGTTTTGTAATGTACTGATCAGTTCCTCTATAACAATTGGTTTGGATAGAAATCCATTCATACCACATGCCAGTGCTTTCTTTTTGTCTTCGTCAAAAGCATTGGCAGTCATGGCAAGAATTGTAATTCCCGCCAGTGAAGGATCATCCAGTGAACGGATCCGCTCAGTAGCCTCATATCCGTTCATTACAGGCATCTGCACATCCATAAGCACCAGATCATAATCACCTGGTGTTGAATTCTTAACTTTCTCCACAGCCTCTGCTCCATCTTCCGCTGTATCAACCCGAAAACCATATTCACTAAGGAGCGCTACTGCAATTTCACTGTTCAGTTCATTATCTTCCACAAGCAGTATGCGCCTGCCTCTGAAATCTAAATCTGCTGCCGGAAGAATATTATCCTCTGCCCCGGC
>ENA-OPZZ01000237-OPZZ01000237.1-human-gut-metagenome-genome-assembly--contig:-NODE-237-length-44408-cov-5.089519_pt1 | contig 44408 bp, 40 predicted proteins | sample MGYA00242487_ERZ504511 | MGnify/ENA primary metagenome ERZ504511 (study PRJEB26092, sample SAMD00036241) | human gut metagenome | host: Homo sapiens | study: EMG produced TPA metagenomics assembly of... | reverse complement strand
GTATGTGATCAGATTGTTTTTCGTCGTTTTGTTAATTTTAATTTTTCATCGCTGCCACCGTACACTTTCGTCCTGGAATCTGGCTTTCCAAGCAATCCGCTTGGTTTTACCAGAAGTACAACGATCAGAACTCCGAATACGATCGCATCTGCCATCTGAGAGGAAATATATGCTTTGCCGAGAATTTCAATAATACCAAGCAAAATACCTCCGATCAGTGCTCCCGGAATCGATCCGATACCGCCAAATACAGCTGCAACGAATGCTTTGATACCAGGCATGGCTCCGGTGTACGGTGTCAGAGAAGGATAAGCAGAACACAGCAGAACCGCTGCGATTGCTGCCAGTGCAGAACCGATTGCAAAGGTAAGGGCAATCGTTCCATTTACATTGATGCCCATCAGCTGTGCAGCACCTCGATCCTCCGAAACTGCCAGCATTGCCTGACCTGCTTTTGTCTTGTTGATGAACAGTGTCAGACCGATCATGATGATCATACATGCAAGAACAGTAACGATCGTCTCACCGGAGATCGTCAGTTTTCCGCCTGCCAGCACAACTGCCGGAACTGTTACAACAGATGTAAAAGATTTTGTATCTGCACCGAACATCAGAAGTGCAAGGTTCTGAAGCAGATAGCTGACACCGATCGCTGTGATCAGAACAGCCAGCGGTGAAGATGCATTTCGAAGCGGACGGTAAGCAACACGCTCAATAACTAGTCCGAGAATCGTACAGATGACAACCGATAATATAACTGCCAGAATTGGATTCACGCCTAAAGAATTCATGGAGATAAAAGCTGCATAACCGCCTACCATGATGATATCACCATGTGCAAAATTCAGCATCTTTGCGATACCGTATACCATTGTATAGCCAAGTGCTATGATTGCATAGACACTTCCAAGGCTGATACCGTTGATCAGATAAGAAATAAAACTCATACGCACACCCCTTGTCGTATTTTTAATATAACCATCGTTTTCTTAAAAATAAGAATACCACACAGATATCAAAAACAGACTTTACAAGTCTACCTTTGATATCTGTGTATGGTTGTTTTCTGTGTTTGCCTACTTATTCAATAGGATTCGCTTATAACAGGAAAAAGGGCTGCCCATGGCAGCCCTCCTCTGGGCTTCCTTACCGAACTGTAAGTGCCTCTTCATTTTTATTATGATGATGTTGGGGGCAAAAATCCCCACCTGACATGCCTGTGGATGTTCCGTGCTTCGCACTCCCACAATCGACACCGACATCATTACATTGCTACGTAAGCACCATCTTTGATCACGACAGCTTTTGGTGCCTTGTCCGGCTCACCGTCTGCTGTCCAGGTCATACCTTCACCGGTCAGACCATCGTAGCTGATCTCTGTCATGGCAGTTTTCATTGCATCACAGATGTCGCTTACGCTCATATCAGCTGTCACACCTGCTTTTTCTGCTGCTGCTTTCATGATATAGATTGCATCGTAAGTATCCGCTGCGAACTGGTTCGGTGTATCGCCGTAAGCTTCTTTGTAAGCAGAAACAAATGCCTGTGTCTTTTCATCATCTGCATCAGCTGCAAACGGTGTCAGAAGCATAACGCCATCAGCCAGTTTTGTATCGAAGTTCTTAACTGCCAGCAGACCATCCAGACCGTCACATCCGAAGAATGTCGGAGCATAACCCATGGAGTTTGCCTGTGTCAGGATCAGAGAAGCTTCTGTATAGTAGATCGGCAGGAATACCATGTCAGCACCTGCATCCTTTGCTTTCTGCAGCTGTACTGAGAAGTCTGTCTTGCTGTCTTCGGTAAATGCTTCAGCAGAAACAACTTCGAAGTCCTGATTTTTTGCCTCTTCTGCAAATTTCTGATAAATACCGGAAGAATATACATCAGAGCTGTTGTAGATAACGGCTACTTTTGATGCCAGCTTATTCTCACCGATGTATTTTGCAGATGCAGTACCCTGACCCGGGTCAGAAAAGCATACACGGAACGCATTGTCATATTTAATAGATTCAACAGCGGAACCTGACGGTGTCAGCTGGAACATATTGTCTTCATGTGTTTTTTCAACAACTGCTGTACAAGGTGTGGATGTAACAGTACCCATCAGCATCTGCATACCCCAGTCTTTCAGGGAGTTGTAAGCGTTTACCGATTTCTCTGCATCATGCTCATCATCTTCAAATTTAAATTCAACCTGCATGCCGTTGATACCGCCTGCTTCGTTGATCTCTTTTACTGCCAGCTCTGCTGCATTTTTAACAGCCAGTCCATATACGGCTGCTCCTCCGGTGATCGGTCCGATTCCGCCAATCTTCAGTGTATCACCTGCTGTTGCTGAATCAGCAGTTGTGTCTGTGCTTGCTGTGTTGTCAGATTTACTTCCACATCCTGTCAAAGAAGCAGCTACCATAGAGACTGCTGCAACGGTAGCAAAAAATCTTGTGAATTTTTTCATAATATTTTTCCTCCTTCTAAAACTTCACTTTACAGATTTTTTATCTTTATTATATTTTAATAAAAAATCTTGTGTTCTATAATACCGCCGGGTTTTGTGCTTGTCAATTATTTTTTATGTTTTTACCTCGTTTGTACGAGATTCCGTAAATTTTTCGGTCGGTTTCTTTGACTTTTCCTGAATATTTCCAAAAATATTCTGAAAAAGTAATGGATGAAACAGAGAGAATTATTTTTAGAATTTCCCGCGATTCATAATAGTTTTTTTCAGGAAATGTAGTAAAATAGAAAGGAATGCCAAAAAGAAGCTGAAAGGAGCTTAACTTGTGAAAAATTTAATTGTAGGACAGTCCGGCGGACCGACCGCCGTTATCAACAGCAGTCTTTACGGTGTGATCCGTGAAGGTTTTAACCGCAGCGAAGAGATTGAACATGTCTACGGCATGATCAACGGCATCCAGGGATTTTTAGACGGACGCTTTATGGATATGAAAGAACTGGATAACGATACACTGGAAGCTCTGCGTACAACTCCAGGAGCTTACCTTGGTTCCTGCCGTTTCAAACTTCCGGATGATTTAAATGATGCGATCTATCCTCTGCTGTTTCAGAAATTTGAAGAGATGAACATCGGTTACTTCTTTTATATAGGAGGAAACGATTCTATGGATACGGTCAGCAAACTTTCCCGCTATGCTGCTGCCCACAACATTGATGTACGTATCATGGGTATTCCGAAAACGATCGACAACGACCTGATCCTCACCGACCACACACCGGGATTCGGCAGTGCCGCAAAATATGTGGCTGCTTCCGTCTGTGAAATCGGACTGGACGCTTCTGTTTATAATACAAAATCTGTTACCATCATTGAGATCATGGGCCGCCATGCCGGCTGGCTGACCGCAGCATCCGTACTTGCCCGCAAATTCGAGCAGGACAACCCGGTGCTGATTTATCTGCCGGAGGCGGATTTTGACCAGGAATCTTTCCTTGCTTCTCTGGAAGAATGTTTTAAGACAAAAAACAACCTGATCGTCTGTGTATCCGAAGGCATTCATGACAAGGATGGCACCTTTATCTGTGAATATGCAGCCTCTGCAGGTGTCGATGCATTTGGACACAAAATGCTGACCGGCTGCGGCAAATATCTGGAAAATCTGGTGCGTGACCGCCTCGGTGTAAAAGTTCGCTCGGTCGAGCTGAATGTCAATCAGAGATGTTCTGCCTTCCTGCAGTCTGAAACGGATGCACTGGAAGCTGCACAGGCCGGAGCTTTCGGCGTGACTTCTGCCATCAGCGGTGAAACCGGAAAGATGGTCAGCTTTGTCCGTAAATCTGACAAACCATACGTGATGGAATGTGGCCTTGAGGATGTCAACCTGATCTGCAATCAGGAAAAGACGGTTCCTGTTGAATGGATCACAAAAGATGGAACTGATATTGCTCAGGCATTTATTGATTATGCACTTCCGCTGATCCAGGGATCTTTGAAACTTCCTATGAAAGACGGACTGGCTGTGTACGCATACCGCAAGCCTGAGAAATAACTCTCACCTCCCCAAAACAGTCCGTCCAAGTCGATCTCACATGAGACTTGGCACACGTTTACAAACACTTCCGGCAATGACAGAGACGTAAGTCATCTCACATCTGACACAAAAACAGCCGTAACCTTCCGAAAACAATTTTTGTTTCGAAAGATTACGGCCTTTTCGTTTTAAAGCGAATATTTACAGCCTTTTTCGCTGCTTATTGATCTGCGTTCAGTATTTTTTAATATGCTTTGCCCCAGTATACCATTTTTTTCGCCGGTTTTCCGCAGCATACGCATACGTCGGAAATGGTTTCCTGTTCCAACGGCATACAGCGTGATGTGATTCCTGCATCTTCTTTTAATTTATCTTCACATTCACGTTCACCGCACCACATTGCCTTGATAAATCCTGGTTTGTTGTCTGCAATGTCTTTTAACTCTTCCATGTTATGAGCAACATAAGTATGTGCATCTCTGTGTTTGCGTGCTCTCTCCAGCATATCTTTCTGCATGCTATCCAGGATCTTCGGCAATTCTGCTGCCAGTTCGTCGATTGCTACGGTGATCTTTTCACGTGTGTCACGGCGTACGACAACAGCCTGACCTGCTTCGATATCTTTTGGTCCCATCTCCACACGAACCGGAATACCACGCATCTCCTGCTCGGAGAATTTCCATCCCGGGCTTCTGTCAGTATCATCTGTTTTCACTCTTAATCCAGCCGCTTTCAGTGTTGCTTCCACTTCTGCTGCTTTCTCCAGGATGCCTGCCTTTTTCTGCTGGATCGGGATGATATCTACCTGTACCGGAGCGATTCTCGGCGGCAGCACCAGACCGCTGTTATCTCCATGTACCATGATGATCGCACCGATCATACGTGTGGTCATACCCCAGGATGTCTGGTGAACATATTTCAGTTTGTTGTCACGGTCTGTAAACTGGATATCATAAGCTTTTGCAAATCCATCACCGAAATTGTGGCTTGTTCCGGACTGCAGTGCTTTTCCGTCGTGCATCAGGGATTCAATCGTGTAAGTTGCTTCTGCTCCGGCAAATTTTTCTTTGTCGGTCTTTCTTCCTTTTACAACCGGAATCGCCAGAACTTCTTCACAGAAATCTGCATAAACATTCAGCATCTGGATCGTACGTGCTTCTGCTTCTTCTGCTGTTGCGTGTGCGGTATGTCCTTCCTGCCATAAGAACTCTCTGGAACGCAAAAACGGTCTTGTTGTCTTCTCCCAACGCATAACAGAACACCACTGATTGTATACTTTCGGCAGATCACGGTAAGAATGAATATCTCTGGAGTAGAAATCGCAGAACAGTGTCTCAGAAGTTGGACGTACACACATACGCTCCTGAAGCGGCTCCAGTCCTCCGTGTGTTACCCATGCTACTTCCGGTGCAAAACCTTCTACATGATCTTTTTCTTTCTGCAGCAGACTTTCCGGGATCAGCATCGGCATGTATACATTCTGTACGCCGGTCTCTTTGAATCTGCGATCCAGCTCATGCTGGATATTCTCCCAGATTGCATAGCCTGCCGGTTTAATCGCCATACATCCTTTTACGCTGGTATAATCGATCAGCTCTGCTTTTTTTACCACATCGGTATACCACTGTGCAAAATCTTCATCCATAGATGTGATTGCTTCAACTAATTTCTTTTCTTTTGCCATCGTTTTCTCCTTTTCTTGCTGAAAATATTAAAGCCAGAAGATGCCATACAAACCGTTTCATACATGGTACTCTCACAATTCTCCTCTTTGGCACCTAATAAAAAAGCCCCGGTCTCTGCGTAAACGCAGGAACCAAGGACTTGTCATATCTTCGGCGGTACCACCCTGATTAGCACTGTTAAAAACAGTACTCACTCATTTTCCGTTATCGCCGGAACTACGCTGTATTTTCATACAGGACTCCAAGGCAGGTTCCATCTCTTCCGCACAGGAATCTCGCACCAGTGATCCCCTCTCTGTAGATTGTCCGAAATGTACTATCCCTTGTCTTCGTCTTGCCCCTATGACGAGCTGTCAGCTCTGTTTCATTCATCAGTTTAGGGCAAAATCCTGCGTTTGTCAATAAGAAACGGCAATTTTTCATTTCTTGCTTTTTGTCCGGGTGTATATTAAAATACTGATGATTCAAGGGACAAATGGACACAAAACGGATGCTTGCATACGTATTTGTGTCTATGAGGACCGCCAAAACATGAGGAGGCAGCTATTTGTGCAGTAAATATGCGAATTCCGAATGTTTTCGTGATTTTGAGAGTACAAAATACGGAAAAATCACGTATGGCTCATTGATATAGACAAACCACAGGGGAGGATACCTATGAATAAAAAAGAGATTTCTGAGTTAAAGAAGCAATTCACACCGGACAACTGTACGATTTCCCGAATCTGCGGCTGTTATGTCGATTCGGAAAAGGAAAAACGTCTGGAGATGCGTGAATCATTTCTTTCGCTTTCTGATGAAGAAATGTTTAAATATTTTGAAATTTTCAAGAAGACACTTTCCGGAACGATCGGCAAAAATCTGCTGAATCTGGAATTTCCACTGAAAGCAGAGACGGAAGGCGGCGAGCAGGAATTTCTGCTGCGTTTAAAAAACAGCCGTCTGACGGATGATGCTCTTGTCGATGAATGTTATGACAAGATCATCGAACATTATTACAATGCGGAAAATTATTTTATCATTCTCGTACATGCTGCCTACGATGTTCCTGGAAAGGCCAAAGATAATACAGAGATGTTCGATTCTTCCGATGAGGTTTACGAATACATCCTGTGCTGCATCTGCCCGGTCAGGCTCTCCAAAGCCGGACTGTGCTACAACGAAGCGGAAAACCGCATCCGTGACCGTATCCGTGACTGGATCGTGGAACTTCCGGAACGCGGTTTCCTGTTCCCGGCATTTCATGACCGCAGCACTGACCTGCATGCGATGCTCTACTATTCAAAAAAGCCGGAAGAACTTCAGGCAGAATTTGTGGAAAATATGTTTGGCTGTGAAGCTTCCCTTACTGCCGGGGAACAGAAGGAATCATTCCAGGCTGTTATTTCCGACACTCTCGGTGAAGAATGTAATTATGAAACAGTCAAAAATATCCATGACAATCTGACTATGCTGATGGAGGAACACAAAGATGATCCGGAACCGGTCATGCTGGATAAAAGGGAAGTAAAGCAGCTTCTGGAGCGAAGCGGTGTGGAAGATGAAAAACTTTCTGATTTTGATGCTGCCTATGACAATGCAGTCGGTGAAGATACTTCCCTTATGGCTTCCAACCTTGTAAACACCAGACGTTTTGAGATCAAAACCCCTCTGATCACAATTCAGGTCAGCCCGGAGTATGCTGATCTTGTGGAGACACGTATTGTGGATGGCAAAAAATGTCTTGTTATCACGGTGGATGATAATGTAACCGTCAACGGAATTCCGGCCAAAACAATGGATCTTGATGAATAAATGCTCCGGATCAGGTATCGTTTCTGTTTGATTACGATTCTGAACTAAAAATGGATTCTGCTTTATTTTTATAATTTTTCATCTGTTGATGTCATCTGGACATTACTTGGAGCCGCACTTGTTTATTTTATGCAGGCTGGTTTTGCAATGTGTGAGGCCGGACTTACGCGTGCCAAAAATACCGGCAATATTCTTATGAAGAATATGATGGATTTCTGTATCGGAACTCCCGCATTCTGGCTGGTCGGATTTGGCCTGATGTTCGGCGGAAGCGGTGCTTTTATCGGAAAACTCGATCCGCTGATCCGCGGAAGTTATCAGTTTGGATCTCTGCCGACCTGGTGTTTCGTCATTTTTCAGACAGTTTTCTGTGCAACATCTGCCACGATCGTTTCCGGTTCCATGGCAGAGCGGACAAATTTCAAAGCTTACTGTTTATATAGTGCCATGATCTCTCTGATCGTCTATCCGATCTCCGGTCACTGGATCTGGGGCGGCGGCTGGCTTTCTCAGCTTGGCTTCCATGATTTTGCCGGAAGTACTGCCGTACATATGGTCGGCGGTGTCACCGCATGCATCGGTGCAAAAATCCTTGGTCCTCGTATCGGAAAATATGACAGGGACGGAAAACCAAAAGCAATCCCCGGTCATAATCTCACCGTTGCCGCACTCGGTGTTTTCATTCTCTGGTTCTGCTGGTTCGGATTTAACGGAGCAAGCACAACTGCAATGTCAACTGATGCCGATCTTACAAAAGCCAGTCTGGTATACATGAACACAAACCTTTCCGCTGCTATCGCAACCTGTACTGCCATGATCTTTACCTGGGTTCGTTACGGTAAGCCGGATGTTTCCATGACATTAAACGGTGCCCTTGCCGGTCTGGTTTACGGCGGAGGTATCCATTATTTCCTGATCCAGCTGCTCGGTGTTGCCTCTGTTATGCTCTGGGTTATCATTACCATGACCATTATTTTCAAAGTCATCGACAAACTTGTTGGTCTGCGTGTTCCAGCTGATATCGAAATCGAGGGCCTGGACTATCACGAGCATGGTCTGGCAAGTGCTTATGCCGGATTCAACATTTCTGATATTACTGCTACGATGGATGTGAATGAAAATACAGATCTTGGTGAATCTGATTATACGAAAGCAAGCGATTCACAGAAAAATGCCGCCGTCAAAGTAGCCGGTGAAGAACTGGTTGCTGCCAATCCAACCGGCATGTACAAAGTTTCCATCCTTGTAAAACTTTCCCGGTATGACAAACTCCGCAAAGCTCTCAATGAACTTGGTGTCACCGGTATGACCGTTACACAGGTTATGGGCTGCGGTATCCAGAAAGGTTCCGGCGAAAAATACCGTGGTGCCGAAGTTGACGCTACACTCCTCCCAAAAGTTAAAGTAGAAGTCATCGGTGGCAATATCCCGGTGGAAAAAGTCATCGAAACTGCCAAAAAATGTCTCTATACCGGTCACATCGGCGATGGCAAGATCTTTGTATATGACGTACGGCATGTTGTAAAAGTCCGTACCGGCGAAGAAGATCTGGCGGCTCTGAAAGATGTAGAATAATCGTTTCAGAAAATACAGGATTTTGCAGCTTCAAAGATCTAAGGAATCTCATCTTGAAGTATAACACTCTGCTTTTAAAAACAGGACATTGGGTCTCATCCCCCATTGTCCTGCTTCTTTTCATTGTCATCTCCCATTGTTCTGCTTCTTTTCATTTTTCCCAGTTTGAAACTGTTTGTCGTGTCACATGAAATAACGCCCCAAATTGCTCTTGTGTTAATTGCTGTTCTTTTCGAATTGTTGATATTTGATTTCCAATATTCATAATAATAAGTTCCTCCTTCTGTCCAAATTATATAGGACAGTTGTATATTAAGTAAAGCAAGGATCTGTTTACAGTGCGTGTATTATAATGCAAAGATTCTTTGACATACGTTTTTTTGAAAATTCCGATTGAGATTTCATCTGTTTTAAGAGTTCAGACTTTTCTGAAAGCTATACCTCTTTTAGAATTAACTCGATATCCGACAGACAAAACCATATCCAAATTATAAATTTTGGGTTTTCGTCCCCCTGTACTTCTGTCGGAAAAACCGACAGAAGTCTCATCCAGTTCTCCTGAAGCAAGAATATTTGAAATATGTTCGCTTACTGTAGCGTGCTTAACATCAAACAACACTTCCATTTGTTTTTGCGTCAGACAAACTGTCTCCTGCTCAGGATTGATTTGAACTTCTATATTGACATCACCATCTGTAAATAATACGATTTCATTCTTCATCTTTTAGTTCCCCTCCACGAATATTTCCCGATAACATTTCTAATGTAGATTTTACTGTATTTTTCAGATTCAGTCCATCTTTTAGTCCCAACCGGTAGAAAAACATTTCTGCACATACACCCATGTAGCTATACCACTGGCCTCAGAGATGATTCCTGTTATGATTTTACGCATGATATCCTCAAATTCTGCTATTTCCTCTTTGGAAACGGTGTCATAGACATCAGGGTATAGTGGTTATCGGAAGCTGGTGCTCAGGATACAACCATCAAGAAAATTGTGGGACACTCCGGCACTATGACTTTGACCAAAAAAGCTTCACCACATATCTAGACATTTCACCAAGAGTTAAGGGTAAAGAAAAACCCCAGAAACACAAGGTTTCTGAGGTTTGATATACTTTTTCGTATTCTCTTTTTGATAATCGAGATTAACGTTTTGAGAACTGTGGTGCACGTCTAGCTGCTTTGAGACCGTATTTCTTACGTTCTTTCATTCTCGGGTCACGTGTCAGGAATCCTGCTTTTTTCAGGACTGGTCTGAACTCGCCATCTACGTGAAGCAGTGCTCTTGAAAGACCATGTCTGATAGCACCGGCCTGACCTGTTGTACCACCACCGCGTACATTTACCAGTACGTCGTATTTATCAGCTGTCTCTGTTGCTACTAACGGCTGACGAACGATTACTTTCAGTGTTTCCAGACCAAAGTACTCGTCGATATCTCTTTTATTGATTGTGATCTTACCTGTACCAGGTACTACATATACTCTTGCGATAGATTTTTTTCTTCTTCCTGTACCGTAGAATTTGTTAGCCACTGTCATTTACCTCCTGTTAAAATGTTAATACTTCTGGCTTCTGAGCTGCATGTTTGTGATCCGGACCAGCATATACAAAAAGTTTTTTGTACATTTCTCTTCCCAGAGGTCCTTTTGGAAGCATACCTTTAACTGCCAGTTCGATAACTCTTTCCGGTTTCTTGTTTAACATTTCTTTCAGAGTTGTCTCTTTCATTCCTCCAACGTAGTCGGAATGTCTGTAGTAAACTTTCTGTTCCAGTTTTTTACCTGTTACTTTGATTTTGTCTGCGTTTGTGATGATTACATAATCACCTGTATCGATAAACGGAGTAAAGATCGGTTTGTTTTTACCTCTTAAGATCTTTGCTACTTCTGATGCTAATCTACCTAATGTATATCCTGTTGCGTCCACTACATACCATTTTCTTTCGATTGTTGCTGGACTAGCCATATAACTTTTCATGGGGTAACCTCCTGATTGATATTCCATTATGAGTTTCTATAGTAAAATGTCGTTACCGGGGCTTGGATCAGACATTTACATACTTCGTCACATTGCTTAATTATATTATACAGACCCGTGTGTGTCAACCTTTTTTTACATTTTTTTTACGATTCTTATGAACCTTTTTTACGATTGTGAGTCTGCAAAGCACGGAATGATCCACCGGTATCGCAGTTTTAATTTTTAACCTCAACATCTTAACACTTAAAAGAAGATTTTCCGCACATCATTGAACATCACCACTACCATCAAAAGCATCAGAATCATCAGTCCGACAAAATGTACCATTCCTTCTTTCTCGGGATCGATCCGTTTCCCACGGATCAGCTCAATGATCAGAAAGACCAGTCTGCCGCCGTCCAGTGCCGGGATTGGCAGAAGGTTCATGACACCCAGGTTTGCTGTCAGAAGGATCGATATGTTCAGCATATTCAGCCATACATAGAAACCTCCGGAGGACTGTGACTCCTGATACGTCTCTCCGATGTAACTCACAACACCGACCGGACCGGACATATCATTGATGCTCGCCTGACCGGTAAAGAGCATTTTAATACTCTCGATTGTCAGCTGAATCCAATATTTTACTTCATAGGCACTGTATTTCAAGGTGCCGAGGATACCGCATTTTTCGCGGTAATTGGAACTGCAGCTGATACCGAAAATGTAGCGACCGCTCTCATTTGCAACCGGATCCATCTGAACGGTGATATCTTTGCCGTCGCGTTCTACCGTCATCGTCACGGACTGTTTCTGATGAAAGGTCACATAGTTGGTTACTTCTCTTGCCACATGGATATTGCTGTGATTGATCTTTTTAACAATATCGCCTTCTTTCAGGCCTGCTTCTGCTGCCGGGTATCCGTCACTCACCTGCAGGATCACCGGTTTATCGTACCCGATACTTCCTATAATAAACAGGGACAGTACAAATGCCAGGATAAAGTTAAATACCGGACCTGCTGCAATAACTGAAATCCTTGCCCATACGGATGCCGCTGCAAATGCTCCCGGTTCCATCGTTCCTTCATCTTCTCCAAGCATCATGCAGGAACCGCCAAACGGCAGAAGTTTCCAGGAATATTTTGTTCCTCCTTTGTCAAAGCTTAACAGTCTCGGTCCCATTCCCAGAGAAAATTCCACAACCGTAATGCCATTTTTCTTCGCCAGCAGGAAATGTCCGAATTCGTGAAAAAGAACAATCAGGCTGAAGATCAACAATGCTATAATTATGCTCAATTTACCACCTGCTTTCAATCATTTCATAAGTTTCCTGTTCACACTGCAGGATCTGTTCCACCGTTGGAGCTTCAATCACTTTGTGTGCATCCATACAGGTTTTGATGATCTCGTAAATATCCAGAAAACCGATCTTGCGGTTCAAAAATTTGCTGACTGCACGCTCGTTTGCCGCATTAAATACAGTCGGCATGGAGCCGCCTGCTTTTGCCGCTGCAAAGGCCAGCGGAAGTCCTTCGAAATTCTCCATATCCGGTTTTTCGAAGGTGATCTGTGACAGGCTCCAGAAATCCAGACGTTCTCCGGCCAGATATTCCCGATCTGGATAGAACAGTGCATACTGGATCGGAAGCTTCATATCCGGGGTTCCAAGCTGGGCGATCACCGCACCGTCTTTGTACTGCACCATGGAATGGATGATGCTCTGCGGCTGGATCACAACCTGGATCTGATCCAGTTCCACATCAAACAGCCATTTTGCCTCCATCACTTCCAGTCCTTTGTTTACCATACTCGCAGAATCAATCGTGATCTTATGTCCCATCGACCAGTTTGGATGTTTCAGTGCATCCTCAAGCTGCACATGTTTCAGAAATGCTTTATCTTTTCCGCGGAACGGACCGCCGGATGCTGTCAGCAGGATTTTGTCGATCTGTGTTTTCTTTTCTCCGTTTAAGGACTGGAAAATCGCACTGTGCTCGCTGTCCACCGGAAGGATCTTTACGTTGTATTCTTTTGCCAGAGGCATAATGATATGACCGGCAGTTACAAGTGTCTCTTTGTTTGCAAGTGCAATATCCTTTCCTGCTTTTATTGCTGCAATGGTCGGGCGTATCCCGATCATGCCAACGATCGCTGTCACCAGCACTTCTGCTTCTTCCATTTGTGCGATCTCAAGAAGTCCCTCCATGCCGGAAACGATCTTCACCGGAAGGTCTGCGGTACAGATCCGCAGCTCCTTTGCTTTTTCTTCGTCCCAGACAGCTGCAATCTGCGGATGAAACTCGCGGATCTGGCTCTCCAGCTGTGTAATATTATGACCTGCTGCCAGTGCTTTTACGCAGAGCCTTTCCGGATTGGCACGCACCACATCCAGCGTCTGCGTTCCGATCGATCCGGTTGAACCCAAAACTGCTATATTTTTCATTTGTTCCTCCTTATCTCATCATAAACATGGAAAGATAATAAATAACCGGTGCAGTAAAGATCACACTGTCAAAACGATCCATGATCCCGCCATGTCCCGGTATCAGTGTACCGTAGTCTTTGATGTTGTGATTACGCTTGATCGCTGATGCTGCCAGATCTCCGACCATGGAGATCAGTGCTCCGACTGCACAGATGATCGCATAGGTGATCACCGGATTTTCTGCCTCCAGATGACTGCCTACGACTGCCGCATAGATGGCTCCCAGAAGTGCCGCACCGACAACACCGCCGACGGCTCCTTCCACGGATTTCTTCGGGCTTAAAACCGGAGACATTTTGTGTTTCCCGATCAGCATGCCGACACAGTAAGCACAGGTATCACATCCCCAGGAACACAGAAAGATCAGCCATACAAGAAATGCTCCGTCGCGGATCATCCTGGTCTGATAAATGTAGGACAGCATGACACCCACATAGACCACACCGAAAAAGGCTGCCATCACCTGTTCTGCATGATATTTTGGATAAGAAAACACATAGACAAACATCATGGCGATCAGCACAATGATCAGGTTCATCATCGCATACTCCGAATATCCGAGACTCAGCAGAATATAATGTAAGATCACGCCCAGATATCCCACCACTGCCAGCAGGTTTTCACCCTGTTTCTGTACCTTCACTGCACGGTACAGTTCAAACATACCGATCAGCGATACGATGGTCAGTGTTCCGTACAAAATCCAGCCTCCGCTGCAGATTGTCAGAAGTGCCACTGCCACCAGAACGATACCGCTGATAAGTCTTGTCACAAACATATCTTATTCTCCTTTCACACCGCCATATCTGCGTTCTCTTCCATTATATTTCTCAATGGCCTTTAACAGTTCTTCTTTATTGAATGCCGGCCACGGAACTTCCGTGAAATAGAACTCCGAATAAGCCAGCTGCCACAGCAGATAGTTGGACAGACGCAGCTCACCGCTGGTGCGAATCAGAAGATCCGGATCCGGTATCTCTCTCGTATCCAGATATGCAGAGAAAAGATCTTCTGTGATGTCTTCCGGTTTTACTGCCCCGTCTACGCAGTCCTGGCTGAGCTGACGGATCGCACGCACGATCTCATCACGGCTTCCATAGTTGATCGCAAGGTTAAAATTCAGCCCGGTATTGTTTTTGGAAGACTCAACCAATTCTTTTAAGCTCTCCTGCAGATCATCTGCAAGTGCCGTCGGATCTCCGAGAACACGGACTTTCATATTATTTTCCCTTGCTGTCTTGATACAGGTCTTTGTATAGCTTCGGAAAAGCTTCATCAGCCCGTCAACTTCTTCTCTGGAACGTTTCCAGTTCTCAGTCGAAAACAGATAGACCGTCAGATATTTGATGCCGATATCATAAGCGTCACGGCAGATTTTTTCCAGATTCTTGGCACCGCGTACATGCCCGTAATTACGCGGCATCCCTTTGCTCTTTGCCCAGCGTCCGTTGCCGTCCAGAATGATTGCTACATGTTGTGGAATATTCATACACAAAACCTCCTGTGTGCAAAAAAGCAGGGATGCCACACTGCAACATCCCTGTATTTACCCAATATTTACCTTCTAAGACTACACGGTCATGATCTCTTTTGATTTCTCCTCGATAGCCTTGTCGATATCCTTGATGTACTTGTCTGTCAGCTTCTGGACATTTTCTTCCAGCTCTTTGACTTCGTCCTCGGATACCTCTTTTCCCTTTCCAAGTTTCTTGAATGCATCGTTTGCGTCACGTCTGATATTGCGAACAGCAACTTTTGCACCCTCGCCTTTTTTCTTCACTTCTTTTACCAGATCTTTTCTTCGTTCCTCTGTCAGTTCCGGGAATACCAGACGGATCACTTTTCCGTCGGTATTCGGATTGATGCCAAGGTCGGATGTCTGGATCGCTTTGCAGATCTCTTTGATCAGAGATGCATCCCACGGCTGGATCTGGATCATACGCGGCTCCGGAACGGTAACGTTTCCTACCTGCTGAAGTGGCGTCGGTGTTCCGTAGTACTTCTACGGTGATACGATCCAGTACGTGCGGATTGGCACGACCTGCACGGATCGCTCCGAACTCTTCGAGCAGATTGTTATATGATTTTGATCATTTTGACATCGTATGCTTTGATTCTTTCATCCATTTCTGATTCCTCCTGTATTCTGGTATTATACGGTAACTTTTGTTCCGTTGAATTTGCCGTTTACGGTATTGACTATGCTGTTCTCTTCGTTCAGCCCGAAAACAAGCATCGGCATCTTGTTTTCCATGCAGAGAATGGACGCTGCCATATCTACTACGCCCAGTTTGCGGTCGATGACTTCCTGAATAGAGATTTCATCGTATTTTTTTGCATCTGGGTTGGTCTTCGGATCACTGTCATATACACCATCAATGGATTTTGCGAGCAGGATCACATCTGCCTCAATCTCAATGGCACGAAGCACGGTTGCTGTATCGGTGGAAAAATACGGATGTCCGGTACCTCCTGCAAAGAAAGATACAATCCCTTTTTCAAAATATTTATTGACACGGTCTTTTGAGAAAAGTTTTGTAAACGCTCCGCATGCAAACGGTGTCAGGATCTGTGTTTTCATTCCGACAGAACGGAAGATCTCCGATACATAAATGCAGTTCATGACCGTTGCCAGCATTCCGATCTGATCCGCTTTTGTGCGGTCGATATTCTCACTGGAGCGGCCTCTCCAGAAGTTACCGCCGCCGATCACGATGCTGACTTCCAGACCTGCATCGACAATCTCTTTTACCTGTTTTGCTACTTTTGTAACGGTCGGCTCATCAAAGCCCATATGTTTATCACCTGCAAGTGCTTCGCCGCTTAATTTCAATAATACTCTTTTCATTCTGCACCTCAATCTGTTTTTTTGTTTCGAGACAGTTTATGTGTCTGTTTACCTGAAACTTTCTGCTGAGAGTATATCATATTTCCTTTGAAACTACAACTAAGAATTCTCCGAGTACTTCCACGGTTTTTTCCTTCGGTCGGCATATTTTTTTGCACCGGAAGAGAACCTCCGCAAATTTTGCTATACTTTTTCCCGCGTTTTTGTTATAATCACGCTTGGTATCCGCACAGCATACGATCTGTTGCCCGTCGGATACCCGGTAACTCAGAAACATAACCTGAATATGGGAGATATCATATGAATGCAACTTTATTTCTGGATGCTGCACTGGACGCACTGCTTGACAGTCTTCGCATGCTTCCCTTTTTATTTGTAGCTTTTCTGATCCTGGAAGCCCTCGAACACTATTCCAGTAACCGGCTGACGCATTTCTTTCAGCACAAAAAAGGCGGACCGGCCATCGCATCCCTGCTTGGCTGCATCCCTCAGTGTGGATTTTCCACTCTGATCTCAAGCCTTTACTGCGGAGGCATTGTCACAGTCGGAACCTTGATCGCTGTATACTTATCCACTTCGGATGAAGCGATTCTGATCCTTCTTGCACATCCGGATCGGGCCGGTGTGGTCGGAAAGCTTCTGCTCGCCAAACTGATCATCGCCATTCCTGCCGGATATCTGGTTGATTTTATCTGGAACAGATGGAGACATCCTCAGAAACACGTCGAGGATCTCTGTGACCACTGCGGATGTCACGATCATCACGGTATTATAAGGCCGGCACTGAATCACACGTTAAAGCTTTTTGCTTTTATCCTTGTGTTCAATGCCGTTCTGAATCTCCTGCTCGAAGGGATCGGGCTGGAATCACTCTCGAAAGCCCTGCTTGGCGGGACTGTCTTCCAGCCGTTTCTGACTGCACTGCTTGGGCTGATTCCGAACTGTGCAGCTTCTATCCTGATCACGCAGCTCTTCCTGGAAGGTGCGATTAGTTTTGGTTCTGCCGTTGCCGGTCTGTGCACCGGTGCCGGAATTGGACTTGTAGTCTTGTTTAAAACCAGTCGGAATAAAAAAGAATGTTTTGCCATTACCGGTATTCTCTATCTGATCGCTGTGATCGCCGGAATGATCCTGCAGCTGATCGGATAAAACATCCGCATCCGCTTACAGGCACTCTGGCTTCTATTTGATGTCCAGTTTGGCAAAAGCCGCCGCAAACGCGTTATTTAACGGTTCGGCGGCTTCTTTTTGCTGTTTTTTCAGATAACTCTGCACATCCCGTTTGCTGACACCTGCTCCTTCCTTTTCTCTTCGGTTTTTAAATGCTGAAAGTTTCTCTTTGTATCCGCATTTGCAGATAAATGTCTGATCTTCTCCTTTTCCGTACAGTTCCATCTTTTTATGGCATTTCGGGCATCTCGCATTGGATGTTCTGGAAAGAGTTTCCCGATAGCCGCATTCCCTGTCCTGACATACCAGCATTTTGCTGTTCTTTCCATTGACCGCAAGCAGTCTTTTGCCGCACTGCGGGCATTTCTTGTTGGTCAGGTTATCGTGGCGGAAGGTCTGTGTGCCTGCTTTGATCTCACGGATCAGTTCTTCGGTATAATCGCTGATTTCCGCAATAAATGCTTTTTCCTGTAAGTTTCCTTTTGCAATGCCGGAAAGCTTCATTTCCCAGGCTGCCGTCAGCTCCGGTTTTTTCAGTTCGGACGGAACCAGCTCCAGCAGCTGTTTTCCTTTTCCGGTCACATGGATCTCATTTCCCTTTTTCTCCATCAGGAAAGAGTTAAACAATTTATCAATGATATCGGCTCTTGTCGCTACCGTACCAAGTCCGCCCGTCTCACCCAGTGTTTTTGCCGCTTTTGCATCTTTGCTTTCCATGTAGCGGACCGGATTTTCCATGGCGGAGAGCAGCGTTGCCTCCGTAAAATAAGCCGGCGGCGTTGTCTTTCCGGTTGTAACTGTCACTTTTGCGACCGGCATACTATCGCCCTTTTTCACGGACGGCAGCGTCTGTTCTTTCGGTGCCGCTGCCAAATCGTCCGCTTCTTCCCATTCTTCATCCGTTTCAAGATTTTCATAGGCTTCTTTCCAGCCCTGGCTCTTCACAATCTTGCCTTTTGCCGTAAAACTCTCTCCTGCCAGCTCGCCGGTAAATACGGTCTGATCATACTCAAATGCCGGAAGCAGTACCGCCAGGAATCTGCGTACCACCAGATCATAGACTTTACGCTCTTCGTTCGTCATTGCCTGCAGATCCACAAACTGTTCGGTCGGAATGATTGCATGATGATCTGTCACTTTTTTGTTATCCACAAAAGAAGCATTTTTCCGGATCGGACGCATGGAAAGGCTCCCCGCCAGTTTGCGGTAAGGTCCGACACTGCATGCCTTTAAACGTTCTTTTAAAGTATCTGCCACATCGGTTGTGATGTATCGGGAATCGGTTCGCGGATAAGTCAGTACTTTATGGCTTTCATAAAGCCGCTGCATGATATTTAAGGTTTCTTTTGCCGAATATCCAAAACGTTTGTTGGCATCTCTTTGCAGCTCTGTCAGATCATAAAGTCCCGGTGCAAATGTTTTTTTTGGCTGTTGTTTTCACCTCTTTGATGATCAATTTTTTTGCCGCTTTTAATCTCTGCTTTTACTTTTTTCTCCATTTCATCCACTCTCTGTTTCTGAAATGTGCAGTAACCGGAGCTTTTTGCATCTTTCCAGGTGAAACGCACGCCGCCGGATAAAATCTGCATGCCATAATATTCCTTCGGTACAAAACTGCGGATCTCTTTCTCGCGGTGTGCCACCATCGCAAGTGTCGGTGTCTGGACACGTCCGCAGGACAACTGTGCATTGTATTTGCAGGTCATCGCTCTGGTAGCATTGATGCCGACCAGCCAGTCCGCTTCTGCCCTGGCTTTTGCCGCATGGTAAAGATTGTTGTACGCTCTGCCGTCACGCAGGTTTGCAAATCCTTCGCGGATGGCTTTGTCTGTGACTGAGGAGATCCACAGACGTTTGATCGGCTTTTTGCATTCTGATTTTTCCAGAATCCAGCGTGCTACCAACTCTCCTTCTCTTCCGGCATCGGTCGCAATGATAATCTGATTTACATCCTTGCGGAACAGCTGCTTTTTCACCAGCCCATATTGCTTTGCCGTCTGTCTGATAACAACAAGCTGCATTTTTTCCGGCATCATCGGCAGTGTTTCCATGTCCCATTTGCTGTATTTTTTATCGTATTCTTCCGGATCTGCAAGCGTCACCAGATGTCCCAGTGCCCAGGTTACAATGTACTTGTCCCCCTCGAGTGCTCCCGGAATGTTTTTGCTGCAATGTAAAACTCTTGCAATATCTCTTCCCACAGAAGGTTTTTCTGCGATCACTAATGATTTCATATGCTTCTTCCTCTTTTCTTCTATTTTGTTTTGGGTTTTATCTGATGATCAGTCGCTGTGTATGATATCTGAACTTGTTTGCTTTGTTCCTTGTGCGGACCTGAAATCTATTGTAAACGAAATTTTCGCTCATGTCACGAAGTTTAAGTCGAACATATTTTAGTCGGAGAGTCAAGCGGATACTCTCAATGAAAGCAGAGAACTTGCCTGATTTGATCAAATATCTGACTGTGATATATTTCAGCCTGTTTTCAGTTTTTTATGCTATACTGATGATGCCAGGGTTACAGAATTTCGCAAGTACGCAGTACAGAGCAATTCGTATGGCATCATCAATTATAATATTCATTCGCAGGCACTGTTTACAATGGCTGATCTTATCTGCTGCCGAAAGCAACAATGTGGAGGCTTATATTTCGTTCTTACGCAAGAAATTCCACTATCTGGATTCGAAAGTCACGATCGGAACTGTCCGCAAAGTCTGCTACCGGCTGGAAAGTGAGGAAACATCATGATCAAAAAACTGCGTCGCAAATTTGTGATCATCAACATGTCCCTGGTTGCCGTGATCCTCTGTGTGGTGCTTGGCATGTTCTGTTTCACCCGTGTACACGCTTTTCGTGCAGAAAGTGAAATAGCAATCCGGCATTCTGTCCACAATACCGGAAAGGCCATCCCGGAAGAAGACCTGCCACATCTGTTTGAACGCTTTTACCGCACCGACAAATCGCGAGCCCGCACGGACGGCGGTTATGGACCTGGCCTTGCCATCGCTCAGACCATAGCAAAAAACCACCGTGGTAAGATCACGGTGGTCAGTGCCAAAAATCTCGGTACTTCTTTTACGGTCACATTTCCTGTGTCAAAAGAAAAAGAATCTGCCTGATTTCTGATATTTATTTCTCATGTTTAGCTGCAAAACGCTCTGACTGTTCCTGGATCAGTGCTGCATCTTCAAAATAATTGATACGCATCGCACGCTTCACTTCAGCCATCGTTTCTGCTGCTGCTTTTCTTGCTTCTTCGCTTCCTTTTTTCAGGATCTCATAGATCTCCGGAATGTGCTGTTCCAGCTCTTTTCTTTTTGCACGGATCGGTCCCAGCTCTTCCTGCATCACAGCATTGAGGAAACGTTTTACTTTTACATCTCCAAGTCCGCCCCTCTGATAATGTGCTTTCAGCTCATCCAGATTTTTATAGTCCGGCAGGTAACGCTCAAAATGTTCCGGTCTGCTGAATGCATCCAGATAAGTAAAGACTGCGTTTCCTTCTACGCTACCCGGATCAGACACTTTGATATGGTTCGGATCGGTGTACATACTCATGATCTTCTGGCGAACTTCTTCTTCTGTATCGGACAGATAGATGCAGTTGCCAAGAGACTTGCTCATCTTCGCCTTACCGTCCGTACCCGGCAGGCGGCAGCATACTTCATTCTCCGGGATCAGTGCGGTCGGCTCTACCAGTGTCTCGCCGTATACGCTGTTGAATTTGCGGACGATCTCTCTTGCCTGCTCGATCATCGGCAGCTGGTCTTCTCCTACCGGAACAGTCGTTGCCTTGAAAGCTGTGATATCGGATGCCTGGCTGATCGGGTAGGTGAAAAATCCTACCGGGATGCTTGTCTCAAAATTACGCATCTGAATCTCAGTCTTAACGGTTGGGTTTCTCTGCAGTCTGGAAACAGTAACCAGATTCATATAGAAAAAGGAGAGCTCTGCCAGCTCCGGAACCTGTGACTGAATAAAAATCGTACATTTTTCCGGATCCAGTCCGCAGGAAAGATAATCCAGTGCTACCTCAATAATATTCTGACGGATCTTCTCCGGATTGTCTGCATTGTCCGTCAGTGCCTGTGCATCTGCGATCATGATAAAAATCTTGTCGTACTCTCCGGAATTCTGCAGCTCAACTCTGCGTTTCAGAGATCCAACATAATGTCCTACGTGAAGTCTGCCGGTCGGTCTGTCGCCGGTCAAAATGATCTTTTCCATCTTTATTCCTCCTGAAATGCAGCCTGAAAACCGCATTTAATCATCTGATTTCTCTGTCCTCTAGTATAGAACAGACGAGGCTGCAACGTCAATCCTTTTTTCCACTCTGCCAAAAAACAGACTCCTGTATTCTTTCTTGATACAGGAGTCTGTTTTCATTACTTTAATTTGAGAATATCCGTCTTCGGCGGATTTCACTTAACATGCTGCCAGGATTTTCCCATTTGGATTGTTTTCGAATCATTATGGCGTGACTATTTTACAAAATCACTTCTCATCCACCACCTGGAACACGTAAAACTTCAGATAATAAGACTCTTCTGCCGCCCACAAAATCGGGTGATCCGGTGCTTGGGTGCGGTACTCGACCTGACGCAGGCGTTTGTGGACATTTCTTGCCGCCTGATGGATGGTCTGTGTGAACAGTTCATAGGTCATAAAGTGTGAGCAGGAACAGGTTGCCAGGAAACCTCCGTCACGCACCAGTTTCATCGCACGCAGGTTGATCTCACGGTAGCCTTTCACGGCATTTTTTACGGAATTTCTGGACTTGGTGAAAGCCGGCGGATCGAGGATGACCACATCGAATTTCTCCCCTTTTTCTTCCAGTTCCGGGAGAAGCTCAAAGACATCTCGGCAGATAAATTTCACGCGGTCCTCCATGCCGTTTAACTTGGAGTTCAGTATTGCCTGCTCTACGGCAAGTTCAGAAGCATCAACTCCTGTCACTTCTTTTGCCCCGCCATATCCGGCATTTAAGGCAAAGGATCCGGTGTGTGTAAAGCAGTCGAGCACTTTTGCATCTTTGCAGAGATGCTGGATCGCTTTTCGGTTGTATTTCTGATCGAGGAAGAATCCTGTTTTCTGTCCGTCTTTGACATCGACCATGTAGCGGACACCGTTTTCTTCGATCTCCACGTTGGTATCAAACGGTTCTCCGATAAATCCCTTGTACAGCTCCATGCCTTCCTGACGGCGTACTTTTGCATCGCTTCGCTCATAGACACCGCGGATCTTGATGCCGTCTGCTGCCAGGACTTCTTTTAGCAGCTCCACGATCTGATCTTTCAGGCGGTCAATGCCAAGTGCCAGGGACTGTACGACCAGCACATCGGAAAATTTATCTACCACCAGTCCCGGCAGAAAGTCTGCCTCGCCGAAGATCACACGGCAGCTTCCGGTATCGCTGACTTTTTTGCGGTAATCCCATGCCTCCTGCACACGCATCTTCAGAAACGCCTCATCAATCTCCTGATGACGGTTTCTTGTCATCATCCGCACACGGATTTTGGAATTGCGGTTGATAAAGCCTTTGCCAAGTCCGTAGCCGTCAAAATCATGTACTGCCACGATATCTCCGTCCTCAAAGCTTCCGAGGATACTTGCGATCTCATTGTCAAAGATCCACAGTCCTCCTGATTTCAACATTCTTCCTTCGCCCTTTTTCAGGGTAACGATTGCTTCGCTCATTCTTTTTTTCTCCTTATCTATCCTACCAGGTCAAACAGCGACAGCTGGTTGCTCTCTGGCAGATCGCCCAGAATTCCCAGATCATCCATCAGGTCGATGACTGTCTTGCTGACTTTTGTCCGGTCTCTGAAATCATCTTTTGATAAAAATTTTCCTTCTTTTGCCGCATCCATAACGGCATCCGCAGCCTTCTCTCCAAGACCCTCGATCGTACTTAACGCCGGCATCAACTTGCCGTCGATGATCTTAAAACGTCTCGCATCTGCCTGATAGAGATCAAGTGGCAGAAAATCATAACCTCTGGCATACATTTCCTGCACGATCTTCATGTCTTTCATGGAATCCTGCTCTTTTTTTGGAGAGTGCATCGCCTTTTTTGCGATATTCGTCCATGTAGTGAAGCAGTTTTTCCTGTCCCTGACACATCAGCTCATAGCTGAATGCAGAAGCTCGTATACTGAAATATGCCGCATAATATGCCAGCGGATAAAAAATCTTGTACCAGGCAATGCGGAATGCCATCATAACATAAGCTGCCGCATGGGCTTTCGGGAACATGTACTTGATCTTTTTACATGACCAGATGTACCAGTCCGGCACATCGTGTGCCAGCATCTCCTCTTCCCACTCCGGTTTCAGTCCTTTCCCCTTTCGCACGCTCTCCATGATCGTGAAGGACTGCTCGCTGTCCAGCCCTTTTCCGATCAGATAAGTCATGATGTCATCTCGTGTACAGATTGCCGTGGAAATGGTTGCCTTGCCTTCTTCGATCAGGGTCTGTGCATTTCCAAGCCATACGTCTGTTCCATGGGACAGACCGGAAATGCGGACCAGATCTGAAAAGCTCTGCGGTTTGGTATCCACAAGCATCTGGATAACGAAATCGGTTCCAAACTCCGGAATACCAAGCGAACCGAGCGGACATCCTCCAAGCTGCTCTGGTGTAACGCCAAGTGCCTCCGTGCTGACAAAAAGCGACATGACTTCTTTATTGTCCAGTGGAATGTCCTGTGCATTGATGTCTGTTAAATCCTCCAGCATACGGATCATTGTCGGATCATCGTGTCCGAGAATATCGAGCTTCAAGAGGTTGTGGTCAATGGAATGGTAGTCGAAATGCGTCGTTATAATATCCGTTGTCATATCGTTTGCCGGGTGCTGCACCGGTGTGAACGAATCAATCTCCTCGCCAAGAGGCAGAACGATAATACCGCCCGGATGCTGCCCCGTTGTCCTTCGCACGCCGGTACATCCTTTTACGATACGGTTGATCTCGCAGGTACGCTTCCGCTCGCCGCGTTCTTCGTAATAATTTTTCACGTAACCAAATGCCGTCTTTTCGGCAAGCGTACCGATCGTTCCGGCACGGTAAGTCTGGCCTTTTCCGAAAATAACCTCGGTATAGCGGTGAGCATTTCCCTGATAATCACCGGAGAAATTCAGGTCGATATCCGGCTCTTTGTTTCCCTTAAATCCAAGAAATGTTTCAAATGGAATATCAAATCCTTCTTTTCGAAGCTTCGCTCCGCAGACCGGGCAGGTCTTATCCGGCATGTCACATCCGGCTCTTCCTGCATAGGCTTTCACATCCTCGGAATCAAAATCGCTGTAGTGGCATTTCTCACAATAATAATGCGGACGCAGCGGATTTACCTCGGTGATCCCCGCCATCGTCGCTACGAACGAAGATCCGACCGAACCTCGTGATCCTACCAGATAGCCGTCCTCGTTCGACTTCCACACCAGTTTCTGTGCGATGATGTACATAACGGCAAACCCATTGGAAATGATAGAGTTCAACTCTCTCTCCAGTCGCTCGACAACGACTTCCGGAAGATCCTCGCCATAAATCTCATGGGCACGGTTGTAGCAGATCTCACGCAGACTTTTGTCCGAATCCGGGATGACCGGCGGACATTTATCCGGTCTTACCGGCGATATTTTTTCGCACATATCGGCAATCTTGTTCGGGTTTGTGATCACGACCTCTTCTGCTTTTTCACTGCCAAGATATTCAAACTCTTTGAGCATCTCTTCTGTGGTACGCAGGTAAAGCGGTGCCTGTTCGTCGGCATCGGTAAATCCTTTGCCCGCCATAATAATGCGGCGGTAAACTTCATCCTCCGGATTTAAGAAATGCACATCGCAGGTCGCCACGACCATTTTGTTGAACTCTTCTCCGAGTTTTACGATCTTGCGGTTGATCTCCTGAAGATCTTCGATCGTCTCCACATCGGTCTTGTCGCTTCGAAGCATAAAAGCATTGTTGCCGATCGGCTGGATCTCCAGATAATCATAGAAATTGACCAGCCTTGCGATCTCCTGATCCGAGCGATGGTTTAACACAGCCTGATACAGTTCGCCCGCTTCACAGGCAGAACCAAGCAATAGTCCCTCTCTGTGACGCACAAATTCGCTCTTCGGGATCAGCGGTCTTCGGTTATAATATTTCAAATGTGAACAGGAAACCAGGCGGTAGAGATTGATACGTCCAAGATCGTTTGTCGCCAGCAAAATTGCATGGTGCGACGGACTCTTGCGGATCTTATCCACGGAAGTACGACCCAGCTCATTGACTCCATCCAGCGTTGTAATATCTCTCTGCTGAAGCATTTCAATAAATTTCACAAAAATCTCTGCCGTACATCCGGCATCATCAACGGCTCGATGATGGTTCTCCAGTGATACTTTCAGTGCCTTTGCAACCGTATCCAGCTTAAAACGGTTCAGTTGCGGCATCAACACCCTTGCAAGTGCTACGGTATCGACAACCGTAAATTCTTTTTCAATGCCCTGCCGTTTGCAGTTTGCTTCGATAAATCCCATGTCAAACGATGCATTGTGTGCGACCATCACGCATCCTTCCGAAAATTCCAGGAACTTCGGCAGGATTTCTTCGATTGTCGGAGCGTCGAGCACCATGTTGTCGTTGATGCTGGTCAGCTCCTCGATCCGATACGGGATCGGCACTTCCGGGTTGACAAAGGTGCTGAATTTATCCGTGATCTTACCATTTACCACTTTGACGGCACCGATCTCGATGATCTTGTTTGCCACCGTACTGAAACCGGTTGTCTCCAGGTCGAAGACTACATAGGCATCCTCCAGGCTTTGATTTCTGGAATTGACAACGAGGTCCTGCAGGTCATCCACCAGATAAGCCTCACATCCGTAAATGATCTTAAAGTCCTCATCCGGCGAAACCGCGTGGTTCGCATCCGGGAAAGCCTGCACAACACCGTGATCTGTGATGGCGATCGCCTTATGTCCCCAGGATTTTGCCCGGTTTATGATGTCTTTTACATCGGAAACGCCATCCATATCACTCATTTTTGTGTGACAGTGCAGTTCCACACGTTTCTCCGGCCAGGTGTCCACCCTCTGTTTGCGGAAATCCTGGATTTTTTTGATACCAAACACCGAACCGATACTGAGCTGTCCGTCAAACCGGTCGATTGTCGTCACGCCGCGGATTTTCAGAAACGCACCGGTTTTGATATCTTTTAAAATCTCCGGCACCTGCTCTGTCTGTGCAAAAATCTTGATCACAATGGTATCTGTAAAGTCGGTCACTTCCATCATAATAATTGTTTTATTATTACGGATGTCACGCGTCTCCAGCGTCTGTACCTGTCCGCGGATCGTCACTTCACCCATCTCTCCCTGGATCTGCTCGATCGCCAGAGATTCACTTTCAAAGTCACGTCCGTAAAGCACATCCGGATTGTCCGAGCGACGCACGCTGCGAGGTCCGTCTCCTCTGGAAAATCCAGAACGGAATCCTCCTTTTCCCTGGAAATTTCCTCTGCTTTTTGGCATATCTGCTGCTTGTTTCTCGACTTTTTTCTCGCTCTTTCCGTCGTTTTTCTTTTCTGGTTTTGCTTTCTCTTTTTTCGCCGCTTCTGCCTTTCCTTCCGCTTTTGCAGCCTCCACCTGTCCGTTTTCTTCCGGCAGATTCTGAGGCTCTTCCGGATTACCAAGCACGGCATTTTGCAGGATCGCATCGACTTCCTGCTGAATACGCAGTTCGCTGTTTTTATGCGACTTGCTCTCCACCGGCTCTTTGAAAACAGTCTGCACCTTAAAATGCATGCCGCAGCGTTCGCAGAAAATTTTCTCCAGGATCTGCAAAAGCTCCTCAAGACGCTCTTCCGCTATCACATTCTTTTCGATGGTCAGCGTCATCTCATCGTCCGCTATGAAAGTACATTCTGCCTGACGCAGAATGCTGTAAAGGAAGATATTATAATCTCTGATTTCAGATAGAATACTGCTCTCATACTCCTGCATCAGCGTTCTTGGCGTATATTGTCTGGATAACTGAAATTTGACAATGATCTTTACGTCCATCGATGCATTGCCAAAAATCTGTCTTCGTATCTCATGCTCCGTATCCTGCACGGACTGCCAGTACAAAAGCCTCGGGCTTTCCAGATATACCCTCATTCTGTCTCTTGCAGAAGTGACGGTTACTCTCGTAACCGTCGCCTGAGAAAGTAATCCTCTTAAGTTGTCATTTACCTTTAAAGTCGGAAATACATCAAAAAACTCTTTAGGCATGAATCTCATTCCAGTGAAGAAGCTCTTCTCTGAGAGCATCCAGAAGTTCACTCTCAGGCACTTTCTTCACCACTTCCCCCTTCCTGATCAAAAGACCTTCGCCTTTTCCGCCGGCGATCCCGATATCCGCTTCTTTCGCTTCGCCAGGTCCATTTACCACGCAGCCCATGACCGCAACTTTGATATCCAGTGGAATATCTTCTACCATATTTTCAACTTTGTTTGCCAGACCGATCAGATCGATCTGTGTACGTCCGCAGGTCGGACAGGACACAACCTCAATGCCTCCTTTTCGCAGCCCCAGCGTACGCAGGATCAGCTTGGCAGATTTGACCTCTTCTTTCGGGTCTCCGGTCAGAGATACACGGATCGTATCACCGATGCCCTGCGAAAGAATGATACCAAGTCCGACAGCGGATTTGATGTTTCCGGATAAAACTGTTCCGGACTCTGTGATACCGACATGGAGCGGATGACCGGTCTTTGGTGCGATCAGCTCATGTGCTTTTGCACACATCAGTACATCGGAAGATTTGATGCTGATGACCAGATTGTCATAGCCCATATCTTCGATCATATGCACTTTATCCAGGGCACTCTCCACGATCCCTTCTGCCGTCACGCCACCGTATTTTTTCACCAGGTCTTTTTCCAGAGAACCACTGTTTACACCGACACGAATCGGAATGTTTCGCTCTTTGGCCGCATCAACTACAGCCTGCACACGCTCCCTGCTGCCGATATTTCCCGGATTGATGCGGATCTTGTCGGCACCGTTTTCGATCGCCGCAATCGCCAGTTTATAGTCAAAATGAATATCCGCTACCAGTGGGATCGTAATCTGCTTTTTGATCTCTTTCAATGCACTCGCAGCTTCCTGTGTCGGAACTGCACATCTTATAATATCGCATCCTGCTGCAGTCAAAGCCTGGATCTGTGCCACAGTTGCCCGCACATCTTCTGTTTTTGTATTTGTCATGGACTGGATCAGGATCGGATTTCCGCCTCCGATCACCCGGTTGCCGATCTTTACCACTTTTGTATGTTCTCTGTACATAAATCAGACCTCCCTAATGTCAGCAAAGCTGACCAAAATCGCATACCAAGTCTCACGTATGTTCGACTTGACTTCACTGTACCTGTTTTTCATATTTCACAAAATAATATTCCAGATCAAAATACGTCTGCTCATCGCTCGTCGCCGTGATTTTCCATTCTTCCTTCTCATCCAGATTTGGAAAATAAGCATCAGCCTCATATGCATGGTCAATCTTTGTCATATGAGCCGTATCGCAGTATGGAAGCATCTGACGGTAGATCTGCTCTCCGCCGATCACATAGACATCCTCACTGTCATATTTTTTCAGCTCTTCCAGCACTTCCTCGACACTGTGCACGATGATGGCACCTTTGACCTGATAATTCTGATTTTTCGTCAGGACAATGTTGACTCTGTTTTTGAGCGGCAGTCCGTTCGGAAAACTCTCCAGTGTCTTTCTGCCCATCACAACTACTTTTCCGGTTGTCATCTGACGGAACATCTTCATATCGTTCGGAATACTGACCAGCAGTTCATTGTTCTTGCCGATCGCCCAGTTCTTATCCACAGCAGCAATCAAATTCATCTTACTTATCCTCCTCTTTTCTCATTCTTTACACTTTTTTATCCGGTAAATGTATTCTGTCATGCCAGCTTTTACACTGCAACCGGTATATGTTTGATCTGCGGTCCGGTCACGTAATCTTCTACATGCAGATCATCCACGGTAAATTCATAGAAATCTTTTTTCTCCGGGTTCAGCCATACTTTCGGAGCCGGATGCTCTTCTCTTGTGATCAGTTCCTCGATCAGCGGAATATGTCGGTCATAAATATGGGCATCTGCGATCACATGCACCAGCTCGCCGACGTACATATCACACACCTGTGCCAGCATATGCACAAGCAGGGCATACTGTGCCACATTCCAGTTGTTTGCCGTCAGCACATCGTTCGATCTCTGGTTTAAAATGGCATTGAGCGTCAGCTTATCCTCGCCCTTTTTCTGTGTCACATTGAACGTCATGCTGTAGGCACAAGGATAAAGATTCATCTCATGCAGATCCTGATGCACATAAATATTGGTCATGATCCGGCGGCTGTACGGATTATTCTTCAGATCGTAGATTACACGGTCCACCTGATCCATCTCGCCTTCTTTGTACTGATGCTTCACGCCGAGCTGATAGCCGTAAGCCTTTCCGATCGAGCCGTCCTCATCTGCCCATGCGTCCCAGATGTGAGAATTCAGGTCATGCACATTGTTGGACTTTTTCTGCCAGATCCACAGAAGTTCATCAAACGCACTTTTCAATGCCGTTCTTCGAAGCGTCAGTGCCGGAAATTCTTTTCGCAGATCGTAACGGTTGACCACGCCGAATTTCTTGATCGTGTACGCCGACTCATTCGTGTCCTCCCAGACCGGACGCACCTTTTCTCCTTCTGTGCTCACTCCGTTATCCAGAATATCTCTGCACATTCCCTTAAATACTTTATCTGCATAGCTCATGCCATTTCCTCCTGTCTTTTTTACCCCGTTTTCAGTTTCCAAGTTTGATCAAACTGTTGTCCTCTGCAAATCCGGCCGCATTATACAGAAACAGAACATCCGTATAATCGCCCTTTTCCATATATTCTTTGAGACTTTCGCTGTAATAGCGAAGATCCACAAAATCGACTTCTTTAAAATCATGCAGCGTAAACGGAATAAAACAGTGTGCGTAAGAATCCTGCACGACCAGAAGCTTCCGTTTGCTCTTGCTGTCTGTCTTTACTTCCACCAGATTCTGATTTCCGCCAAAATAAACGCTGTATTTGTCTCTTGTTTTCAGATAATCATACTGATAAATATCATCTGCCGTCTCGTTTTTCGCCACATAATTTACCTGATATTTTTCCTTTTTCTTCGGAATATAAACATGGATCGTATCGCTGCGGTTGCGTCCGCCGACCTTGGCATCAACCGTGCCGAAGAATCCATCTGTGAGCGTCTTCTTTTTATAATCAGACAGTGCAAGCGGAGAAAGTCCCTTTTCTTCTGCCCATGCCGCATACACATAATATGCTGCTTCCGTGGTCCAGTGGTGGTCTGTGCGGTAATAAAGCTGAATATTCTTATGTTCACGCAGAACACTTCCGCTGTCAAACCAGGTGCCTTCCGGCATTGCATCCGCAACTTTCTGAAGGTAGACTTCTTCATCGTACGGAGATGCATATTTCGGCAGATGATCTCTCAGAATGTCCACCGCATTCGGCACAACCATCGCTGTTGCATGGTCTTTGCCGTATGTTTCCACACACGTTTCCATGAAATTCTTCAGGTAACCGATATTGGCATTTGCACTCGGTGCCGTAAAGCTTTTGGAATGTGCCTCGATCAGATAATCATCGTCTGCAAAATATATATCCTTGCTCTCTGTTTTAAAAGTTGCCTTCTCGATCGCAGTCTTTGCACTGATCCAGCCATCCCGCATCGGGAACTGATCCGTCAGATACGTTTCAAAATCTTTTTCAAATTTTCCGGAAAAGCAGCTTTCAACCGATGGTTCCGGCATCTGTGCCAGTGCTCTGTTCTCCCTCTCCGAAAATTCTCTGGAAGGCGTGACCATCGTCCAGATTGTCATTCCGAAGACCATGCACAGAAACACAGCGATCACTGCTATATTCTGCTTTTTTGTAGTCATATATTCTCTCCATTCTGTTTCCCTGTTTAAAGATGTTATGTTAATGTACAAAGATGCCTACGAATTGTTCCGTACTTCGTACTCTCACAATTCTATAAACATTAAAATCTAAAATATAAAAACGGATTGTACGTTGCATCTACCAGATAAGCGACTGACACAAAGAAGATCACCGCATAAAATGCAATGTAGATCACATTTTCCGCCCAGGTCCGCTTTCTGCCGCCAAGCACAACGCCGGCTGCTTTCTTTGGCAACATCGTCGAACCGAGGATCGCCAGAACAAACAGGACAGCATAATTACCAAGCAGGTAGATTGTCTCGTTATTCCACAGGCCCTGTCCGAATCCGCCAAACATGGCTTTCAGATACGAGATCCCATATGCCATATCTTCGCATTTGAAAATGATCCAGCCGATCACCACAAAAAACATGGTGTAAATCCGCTGAATGATTCCAGGAAGACGGTTCAGCACCTTTTTCAGCACCAGCTTTTCGATCAGCAGAAGTGCTCCGTAGTAGCAGCCCCAGAGAACATAATTCCAGTTCGCCCCGTGCCAGATTCCGGTCAGCATCCAGACAACCAGAATGTTGCGGATCTGCTTTGCGATCTTGCAGCGGTTGCCGCCAAGCGGAATGTAAACGTATTCTTTAAACCAGGAACTTAAGGAAATATGCCATCTTCTCCAGAATTCCGTGATACTCTTTGAAATATACGGATAATTGAAGTTCTCAAGGAAATGGAAACCGAACATCTTTCCAAGCCCGATCGCCATATCCGAATATCCGGAGAAATCAAAGTAGATCTGGAACGTATAAGCCAGTGCCCCAAGCCATGCCGTACCTGCTGTCAGTCCATCGACCGGAAGTACTGCAATGGCATCCCAGAGTGCACCGATGTTGTTCGCGATCAGGACTTTTTTGCCAAGTCCGATCATAAAACGATGAATACCTTCTGAAAAATCGGAAGTATTTTCCTTTCTGTGCTCCATCTGCTCTGCGATCGTCTTGTACTGCACAATCGGTCCTGCGATCAGCTGCGGAAACATGGAAACATAAGTGCCATACTTGATCCAGTTTTTCTGAACCTCCGTGCTTCCCTTGTATACATCAATCGTGTATGACATTGTCTGAAACGTAAAAAAAGAAATACCGATCGGCAGCGGTATCCCAAGCAGTGGTATTCCCGCACCGGTTAATGTATTGACCGTCCCGATGAGGAAGTCCGCATATTTAAAAAATCCAAGGATGGAAAGATCCACAAGGATTGAAATCATAAGAAAACGCTTCGCCTTTTTCTGATTGCCTTCCTTTTTCGCTTTGTCGATCCCTTTTCCGATGAAGAAATCCATGGTGATCGTAAAAAGCATCAGAAATACATACTTCGGTTCGCCCCACGCATAAAAAAACAGGCTGAAGAGCAGCAGAATGACATTCCGAAGCTTTCGCGGTGCTATATAGTAGAGGATCAGTACTGCCGGCAGAAACCGGAACAGAAACAACAGACTGCTGAAAACCATAATTAAAAACTCCCGTCTAAAAAAACTATTTACAATTATCGGGTTTATTATATAATATAGGAGGAGAAAAGACAATATTATTATTTTACAATACTTTATACTTTAAGATTAAGAGGGGACATTATGGTACAGCAGAAAAGACGAAAGCCGCGTAAAACCGCCCGCTTTCTTAATATGCTCCTGCTTGTCTTTGCGTTTTTAGTTGTTTTTGAAGGTCGTCTGATCATCAATATCGCTTCCAAAGGCGGCATAAACAAGCAGGTAGATGAGCAACTCAACAAAATATTCTCTTCCAGTGATTTTCAGAATCAGGACGAAGCTACGGCAGAAAGTGAGACTTCATCGGAAACCGCTTCCAAATATCCTGCCAACGTCACACCATTTGTAAACGGAGCCGGATCTACCTCCACTTCTTCCGTTACTGTGGACGACAGATGCATTGTAAAAAAACAGGCAACGCCGGTGGATGATTCTTACTTTTCTGATGCTGTATTTATCGGTGATTCCAGAGTCGAGGGATTCCATATGCAGTCCGGCATTACGCAGGGAACGTTCCTGACCGGTGTCGGCATGAACTGCACGGATATTTTTGAGACACCGTACATATCTACTGCCAGTGGAAATGTAACCGTAATGCAGGCACTGAAAAACAATTCTTTCAAAAAAATGTACATCATGATCGGTACCAACGACCTTGGTTATCCGGATTTTGAAGAATTCCGCAAGAATTATACAAAATGTCTTGCAGAACTCCGCAAACTGATGCCGAATGCCATTTTTTATGTCAGTGCCGTGCCATACGTGGAGGAAGCCAAAGTTCAGACCGGCGACTATGTAAACAACACTAACATTGACACGGTCAACCAGATTATCCTTGAAATCTGCAGTGCCAATGGTTATTATTATCTGAATCCAAACGAAGTGTTATCCAACGGAAACGGTGCACTTGCCGCCGATGCAACCAGCGACGGTATCCATATGTATCCGGAATACTGTGCAAAATGGCTGGATTATCTGCACACGCATTATGTGACAGCTGACAGCAGTTCCAGTGATTCTGAAAGCGAAACTGCATCTGAGAGTGAAACTGCTTCCGGTGCTTCTTTGTAACCTGGCAGAGCATACAGAAATCATGTTTCCGAAACGGTATGATTTTTTCAGGTTGTCCGTTTTCGGAACATTATTTGAGGCAGATGAAAGTCTGTTCTCACATTAATAAAATATAAAACAAAGGAGATTAGAAACCATGAAAAAACTCATCACACTTCTTGTGACCATCGCTATGATCGGTGTCATGCTGACCGGATGCGGCGGTTCCGGCAAAGAAGTCACAGCAGACCCTGCAAAACTTGCAGAAGATCTTTCCAAAACAGCAAGCGGAGACACCCTTTCTTCTATTTCCGAAGATATCCTGGCTTCCACTTACCTGGTAGACACTTCCAAAATTGATTCCTGTGCTGCTTACGTCGGTACCGGTGCTACTGCATGCGAAGCTGTTGTCATCAAATGCAGCGACAGCTCTTATGTTTCAGAAGTAAAAGGACTTTTTGAAACACGTGTAAAAAATCAGTCCGATCTTTACTCTTCCTACAACGCAGATGAAGTAAAGAACCTGGACAATGCGATCATCAAGACTTCCGGAAACTACGCTGTTCTGTGTGTTACCAACGACACCGCAGCAGCTGAGAAAGTGCTCAAAGAAGCAGGTTTCTAAATCATACCTCAAATGTGCACAGAAAAATATATCATGTGATGTATAGACGTGCACCTCACAGTAAGTATGCCAGATACATTCTTAAACAGGTATACGGTATTTACAGGTAAAAAACAAGAAGAAGCAGGGATCTCAGATCGAGAAACCTGCTTCTTCTTGTTTATAAAATACTTATCTCTATTACTATAGTGTTTTCCATATTTCCGGAAAAACTTCCACACTTCTTTTCAAAATCCCATTCATATAAGCGATCGCCACGCCATAATTGGTGATTGGAATACCAGCATCCTGTGCACAGGCGATCCGGTATTTCATTTCCCGCTCGTTGAGCATGCAGCCGCCGCAGTGAATGATCATTCTGTATTCTGACAGATCCATCGGAAACTCCGTGCCGCTTGTAAAATGAAACTCTATCTCCTGCCCGGTGTGTTTGCGAATCCAGTTCGGAAGCTTCTCTGTCCCGATATCACCACACTGGCGATGATGCGTACATCCCTCACAGATCAGCACTTTATCACCATTTTTCAGATGATCCAGAGCTTTTGCTCCACGTACCTGTATTTCCAGCTCGCCTTTGTAGCGTGCAAAAAGAATGGAAAATGAAGTCAACATTACATCTGACGGTATTTCTTTTGCCACTTTGCCAAACACCTGACTGTCCGTGATTACAAGCTTTGGCTTTTTTCCAAGATTCTGGAGCGTATCACAAAGCTCATCGTCTCTTACCACAACCGCTGTTGCACCTGCTTCCAGCACGCCGCGAATTGTCTGCTGTTGCGGCAGGATCAGCCTGCCTTTCGGAGCCGCCTTATCAATCGGCACAACCAGGACTGCAAAATCTCCCATCTCAAGTAGATCCTCTACCAAAGGATATTCTGGTTTTTTCTGTTCTATTCCGGAAGCAATCTTTTCTTTCAGTTCACGGATCTGAAGATTTTTTGCAGCACTGACCCACAATACCGGAATCTTCTGTCCTCTCACAGATGCAGAATTTTCTGCTCTCTCTTTGAACTGCTGCCCTTTTTGACACTCTTCCAGCAGATCCGCCTTATTCATGACAAGGATACAGGGTATCTGCTTTTTTTCGATCTGCTTCAGTAATTTCTGCTCTTCTTCTGTAATCCCCTCAACTGCACTGCACACAAGGAGTACAATATCTGTCTTATTTAACACCTGATAACTTTTCTTTACGCGAAGCTTTCCAAGCTCACCTTCATCATCGATTCCCGGCGTGTCGATCAGTACCACCGGACCTAACGGCAGAAGCTCCATCGCTTTATAAACCGGATCTGTCGTTGTCCCGGAAACATCGGATACGATTGCCAGATTCTGTCCGGTCAGTGCATTGATCAGGCTTGATTTTCCGGCATTTCGTTTGCCGAAAATCCCGATATGGATACGTTCTGACGCCGGCGTTGCATTCAGACTCATAGGTTTCTTCCTCCCGACACTCTTGCATTAAAAACGAAAATCTCTCTGACCGTCTTCAATCTCTTTTAAGTGGTACTCCAGTATCTCTCTTGTCTTTTCTCTTGGTACATTCGGAATCTCTTTCTCGATCAGTTTCAGACCGATTTTTCTGGTATCTTCTGATGCATAATCCATCAGATATTCTTTTAATGTCATCAATGCATTCGGATGACAGCAGTTCTGGATCTGACCGCTCTTGCACAGGCTCATAAAACGGTCTCCCGTTCTTCCTTCGCGATAACATGCGGTACAGAAACTCGGAATATAACCAAGGTGCATCAGCCAGTTTACAACCTCATCCAGGGATCGATTATCACTGACATCAAACTGTGCAGAATTATCATCTTCCGCTTCCGGTTCTACATAACCGCCAACGCTCGTTCTGGAACCGCCGCTGATCTGTGATACACCAAGATGCAGCACCCGTTCACGACAGGCCTGACTTTCTCTCGTAGAGACGATCATGCCGGTGTACGGAACAGAAATACGGATACATGCCACAATCTTTGCAAACGTATCATCGTCAATGCCATTATCAAAGGTCTCCGGATCAATGTCATCGGCTCTGCGGATACGCGGCACGCTGATCGTATGCGGTCCCACACCATGTACCGCCTCAAGGTGTTCTGCGTGCATCAGAAGTCCTGCAAATTCATAACGGTACAATTCCAGCCCAAACAGTACACCGATGCCTACATCGTCAATCCCCCCCTCCATGGCACGGTCCATCGCCTCAGTATGGTAAGCGTAATTGTGCTTCGGTCCGGTCGGATGCAGTTTTTCATAACTTTCTTTATGATAGGTCTCCTGAAAAAGAATATAAGTTCCGATTCCTGCCTCTTTCAGTTTCCGGTAATTTTCCACCGTTGTCGCAGCAATGTTTACATTCACTCGGCGGATCGCTCCGTTTTTATGTTTGATGCTGTAAATCGTCTTGATACTTTCCAGCACATATTCGATCGGATTGTTGACCGGATCCTCCCCGGTCTCCAGTGCCAGACGCTTATGCCCCATATCCTGGAGTGCGATCACTTCTTTTCGGATCTCTTCCTGTGTCAGCTTTTTGCGGCTGATATGCTTATTCTTTGCATGATATGGACAGTATACGCATCCATTCACACAATAATTTGATAAATACAGCGGTGCGAACATAACAATTCGATTGCCGTAAAAATCCTTCTTGATCTGCTCTGCAAGAGCGTAGATCTCCTGATTTTTCTCCTCGATATCACAATCCAGAAGCACCATCGCCTCCCTGTGTTCCAGTCCCTTTCTCTTTTTTGCTTTCTCAAGGATCTGAGCGATCAGAGCTTCATTATGCTTATTTTCTTCCGCATAGCGAAGCGTCTCAAGAATCTCCTCGTGATTGATAAATTCTTCCGCTTTTTTTGATTCTCTGTCATACTGACACATTTTCATCTCCTGCCTTTCTTCTACATAGTCTGACACATTCCCCCAGGCTTTTTATCATTTAGCAGAACCTGTCGATATAAAAATGGATGCATCCATTTTTTCTCCATTTGTTCCCTGATTTATTTTATTATACCGACTCTGGATATGAATTGCAATCGTTGACTTTTTCTCATTTATAAGGTATGGTTTTGTTATTCTATGATGCCAGAATTTTGAAAGTGCGAAGTACAGAACAATCCACCCCAGTATTCGCATATCGTGGGATTATCATCCCACTTTTATGCTCATATCGGGGCGGGTCCCAAGGTCTTTCATCCACCTATGAGCAAGCTCATGTGGATTTAGACCTTTTGACCCTGGCATCATATCATATTATTTCAGTCGAATATTGAAGGAGTATAGCTATGAAATACCAGAAATTATTAAGTCTCACCCGTCAGGCAGTCGATACTTACCAGATGATCGACGAAGGCGACCACATCGCAGTCGGCATTTCCGGAGGAAAAGACAGCCTGACGCTTCTGTGTGCACTCTATGGCCTGAAACGCTTTTATCCGAAATCGTTTGATCTGACTGCCATCACCGTGAACCTTGGTTTCCAGAATCTTGATTTGGAGCCAATCAAAAGAATGTGCCGGACGTTTGAAATTCCCTATAAAATCGTGGATACACAGATTGCCCGGATCATTTTTGAAGAACGCCGTGAAAACAACCCATGTTCTTTGTGTGCTAAAATGAGAAAAGGCGCTCTCAATGCTGCCATCAAAGAACTTGGCTGCAATAAGATCGCCTACGCACATCATAAGGATGATGTGATCGAGACTATGCTTCTGTCTCTTCTTTATGAAGGACGCTTTTACTCGTTCCCACCGAAAACATATTTAGATCAGATGGATCTGACTGTGATCCGTCCGCTGTTTTTTGTCGATGAAGCGGATGTGATCGGATTCTGGCATAAATATCAGCTCCCGGTTGCCAAAAGTCCCTGTCCGGCTGACGGACATACACGCCGCGAGTACAGCAAACAGCTTCTGCGTCAGTTGAACCTGGAAAATCCTGGTGTCAAAAACCGGATGTTTACTGCCATTCTCAATGCAGAACTTTCTGACTGGCCGGATCGTATAATCCCTGACCGCCACTGATGGAAAGCGGAAGATATTTTCGCTGCTTTCTGCGTTTGTTGTATTTGGCAAAACCGGCCACTTTGTTGTAGACCCAGAAAGAATACAACAGCAGATCGTTCGCCTTGCCGATTTTTTCTTTGGTCGTACCATGATAATACGTGCCGCCTGCCTTGATCGGTGCTCTGCGTTTCACTTGCTCGATCAGATCGGATTCTGTATGGATCGGTTCACGAAATTCTGTATATGCCGTTCCAATGCAGTCCGCTTTGTGGGAATCACTGCCGCCAAACTCTGCCAGAAAGTACTTTCTGGCCGCTTTCTTTGCTTCCTGATTCCGTTCTTCCACTTCACAGGAATTGTATGCCTCAAGGAAATCAAACTCCTGCATGATCTTCGGGTTCCGCTGATATTTCTTAGAACTTCCAAAACTTAAATATTTCTCTCCAAACGGATGTGCCGGTCCGAGAATTCCTCCGTAAGCATGTACGACCCTGGTCAGCAATTCTACCGGCATCCCTCGCATTTCCAAAATACGCGGCTTTACACCTTCCGGCAGAATTACCAGAAAATGTCCTGCATTGTTTGTATCATACTCAATTCCCTTCAGCACTACGAAGTCCGTATACTTTTTTCCTTTGATGTGATCTCTCCAGTATCTGTAACCATTATAAGAATTATGGTCAGATACCAACATTCCCTGATAACCTTTTTCCTTCAAAATGCGAATATATTCTTCAATTTCGACTTTTCCATCCAAAGATCCCTCTTTTGTATGGCAATGCATATCAAATTTCACAAGAAACTCCTTCCTGAAACGCTCTTTGTACTGAAAAACCACATTCACAGAACGCTGGTTTTTCAGCTTCTTGCCTGTCTGCGACGTGCATGACGTTCCTTCTGTTCATCTGCTTCGCTTTTTCTGTGACTTTTTTTCTCTCTCTTATCTTTTCCCTTTTCTTCTCTGACATCCGATGTCTCTGAAATATTTTCTGCCGGTTTTTCAAACAGAAAAACACTGTAGCCTGCTGCCAGTGCCGCAAGTGATGAAACCGGATATACCCACCAGTTTTCCCGGTGCAGCAGCGTCTTTATAACAAAAAACATCAGTACTGCACAGACCAGAAACAGCCCCGCCCGGTAAAACCGAAAAGCCAGTATACCCAGGATCACCGCACAGACTGCACCGATTCCGAGACACAGTCTCACATTTGCGAACAGTACACGGCTCAGCTGATATCCGACAACCATTCCCGTACATGCTGCTATTACACAGAACAGCAGCTTTCGAAATCCCTGAAATATGTTCATTGTATGTTTTATTCCTCCGTTCTTCTGACACTTCCCTTTTCTCTTGATTGAATAAGCTTCCCATTTCTATATCACAGCAGAAAATCCATCCAACCAAAATTTTTGTTTTCTACTATTCTTCTCCTGCTAAGAGTATAGCACAGCTGCCTGCTTTTTGCTACCTCAATCCCTCAAAAAGCATCTGGACTCTTTTCCCTTCTTTTTCAAGCAAAAAACATCCGTTCTTTCTTCAGATTTTCTCTGATTCTTAAGAACGGATGCCTTTCGCTTTTATTTCTTATACCACTTTTTATTTTATTCTTCTGCTGTCTCTTCTGTCTCTGTCTCCGGTACAACATTATGTACGGCTGTTACCGTTGCCACAACTGCTTCCGGATCGGTTGACAGATCAATCTCTTTATCTTTTGCAATCTCCAGATCCTTTACACGGATCGTATCGCCGACTTTCATATTTCCAACATCTACTTTTACTTTATCAACCAGTGCTGCCGGCAATGCTTTGTATGCGATCTCACTTAAACCTTCCTGTACAACACCGCTTGCAACTTTCTCTGCATTTACCAGAATGACTTCTGCAACGGAATGAACTTTTTCATTGCTTACCAGAGCCTGGAAATCAATCTCATCCACTCTTCTTGCCATTGCATTGTACTGAATGTCTTTGATCAGGGCATCATACTGTTTGCCGTCTACTTCCAGCATAACCTGACTGCCTTTGTTATCTACTTTGAGCAACTGCTCTACATCTTTCTTACTCAGCTTCAGCATGATAGAATTTTCTATCTCTCTGCCAAATAAGTTACCAGTAACAAATCCTTCTCTTCTTAGTTTCTTTGCTTTTTCATCTGTGCTTCTTTTTTCAGCTTTTAAAGTATTCATTTATCTTTTCCTCCAAAAATCTGATTTCTTAGCAGCCTTCAACAAAGAGGTTTTGTTAAGTTCTTTCTTGTTACGCCTATATTATAGTCGTTATATAACAAAACGATTAACCAAAAATCAAATTCTTTTCGGCTCTTATTTGTGCATTTTTTTCATATTTTCTGTAAAGCGGACATTCACAATCCGCTTCTCTGCATTCAAAAAATAGTACAATTCTTCGGAAGCATCCGGATTTATTTCTCTTTTTTGAGCCTCCAGCATCCGTTTTACCTTTTTTTCATCGTGGATCAGACGCACACCGCTTACCACCTGACCAATCGCTGTCTTTCCGGAAACGCTCATTCCAAGCCTCCGGAAAAATCTCCTGTTTTCCGTCTCACATCCCGGAATCGGCCGGATATGCACGATTGGGATACCACTGACTGCCGCTTCGGTAGAAGTCAGTCCTCCCGGTTTCGTAAAGATCACATCACAGGCTTTCAGATAAAGAGGCATCTTTTTTGTGTAACCGACAAGCCTTACCTCTTTTCTGTTTTATATTTCTGCTGAAGCTTTTTCTTTAACTTTTGGTTGCTTCCACAGATGACCACAAGATTTTCCTTTTTGCTTCGCATTGCCAGCAAAAGTTCCAGGATATGCACGATTGCTTTTGTTCCCATACTTCCTGCCGCCAGCAGAAAATATTTTTTTTCCTGCTCCAGTCCAAGCATATCGCGTGCCTGTTCTCTGGAAATATCCTCCCGGCACTGCCTGGATACCGGAATACCAAACGCTTTCAGTTTATATGCCGGAATTCCTCTTTTTATGATCTCCGGATGCAGTTTTTTATGCGGTGTAATATAATAGTCGCAGTCGGTTTCTTCCCAGAACGGGATACAGGTGTAGTCTGTCATCACGGCCACCGTAAGCGGCAAAGCAAACCCATTTCTTCGCATATAAGTAATCGTTTCTGCCGGATAAAGATGTGGCATAACGATCGCATCCACCGGATTTTCCTGAAGATATTCTTCCAGATAGCGTGCCATTCTGGCATTTGCATAATACACCGGAGATTTTTTCATCAGTCGACTTACCACCATTCCAAGTTTATACGCCACGCCAAACATGGCCGGTGCTTTTTTAACAACCTTCACATAACCATCCCCGACCAGTTTTGATACTCCTTTTCCGGCAAGAGACAGATAATCCAGCACTTCTGCACATTCACCATGCTCGCGGATTGCTTCTGCGATCGCCTGTGCCGCCGCATTATGTCCGCCGCCTGTATTACAGGATAAGATTAGCACTTTCATTTGATTTCTCCTCCATCAGATGATGCTTATAGATCACAATACACGAAATCAGGACACATCCTAAAAGAATCGCAGGTATGGGAACCAGAGACAGGCAGCCGACACAAAAACAGCCAAAAGTCACAATTGAACGTCTGCGATGTGAACGGATCTTAAAAACCACCGAAAATAAGATATAAAAAAACGCCAGCAAAAGCACCGGTTTCCAGATTGGAAACAACGCCAGCAGTACCCCAAAAGAAACTGCAATTCCCTTTCCACCTTTTCTTCCGTGAAAAATTGAGAAGGCATGTCCAAACACCGGTGCCGCCATCACAAGAGCAAAGATCAGCTCCTCTGTACTATAATTCTGACGATACAGTATCACCGGCAAATATCCCTTGCCCATATCCGCCAGCAATGTCAGAATCCCGCACCAGAATCCGCCAAACACAAATGCATTATACGTTCCCGGATTTTCATCCTCTGCAAGTTTTCTGATATCAACGCCCTTCAACAGCCATGTGATGCGATATCCAAACAACATGCTCCCCAAAAAATATCCAAGAAAAACATATGCCAGTTGCATCCTTCTTTTCCTCCAGCCTCTTTTTCTTATTCGAAAGGCAGTTCAAAAGAAATATCGCTTTCCATATCTTCCGAATATCCCTCTAACTCCTGTTCGTATTTCTGCAGAGCTTCCGTAACTGCCATCCGCTCCTTTTCCTTTCCGTTTACAAGATACAGATCAGCCGCCGCCATAAACAGAATATCATTCTCATCTGTACAAGGCGTATCTTCTGAAATATATTTTCTTACAACGTCCTCCGCCCCTTCCAGATCTTTCAGGGTCATTTTTGCGTACACAAGAGCTGTTGCAGCCATCTCATGCTGATCTTCTGCATACCATTTCTCACAGAATTTCAGTGCTTCTTCCTTTTTATCTTCCGCAGCCAGAGCTGAAGCGATCCGAAACTTCAAATCCCCCGGATATACTTCCTGCCACTGGAACAGATTCAACAGTTCCTCACATCTTTCCATTAATTTTTCATGTTCTTCCCTTGCATCCAGCTCGTCCAGATAATCCTCGATCCAGTCTGCCACACCATACGCAAAATCCGTAGCATCATCCATTTTCAGGATCTCAGCTGCATACTGCGGATCTTTTTCTCTTCCCTGTGCAACAAGTTGTTTGAAGACTTCATAAGCCTCATCCCACTGAGGACAGTTATCCTCCAGCTCACTCATATAACAAATTTCCGTCAATTTATCAAATTTTTTCCATAATTGCTTCATTTTCTTCTCCTGTTCTTTTTCATAGTTTGTTTTTATGTTTTATTCACGTTTCCATTTTCTTCATTTTACACATACAGTATTTTTACGTCAAGAATATTCGCTGTATATTTCTTAACAAATTTTTGCCGTTCTGTTCCGGCACAGAAAAACAAAAAACGACTGAAAACCTTGATTTTACAGGGTTTTTCAGTCGTTTTCCTATATATGCATATTGCAAAAAATGCCGCAGACCGGAATCGAACCGGTACGGGTATCACTACCCACGGGATTTTAAGTCCCGGGCGTCTGCCAGTTCCGCCACTACGGCATATTCATTATAAATGGGACCTACAGGGCTCGAACCTGTGACCCTCTGCTTGTAAGGCAGATGCTCTCCCAGCTGAGCTAAGATCCCATTAAACGACCCAGATCGGACTCGAACCGACGACCTTCGCCGTGACAGGGCGACGCTCTAACCAACTGAGCCACTGGGCCATACATTGTAAAAGTATAACTTGTTGTCTTTGCATCAAATATTAAAATATTTGATAGCTTGAATGGACCTTCGGGGACTCGAACCCAGGTACCGACCGGTTATGAGCCGGTTGCTCTAACCAACTGAGCTAAAGGTCCAGAAGCCGATGATCGGACTCGAACCGATAACCTGCTGATTACAAATCAGCTGCTCTGCCAATTGAGCCACATCGGCATATCCGTATATACTTTTACGAAATGACTCCTACGAGAATCGAACTCGTGTTACCGCCGTGAAAGGGCGATGTCTTAACCGCTTGACCAAGGAGCCTTATTTACTTTGCTGAATCTCTCAGCGACATTGACAATTTTAGCATAGATATTTATAAATATCAAGTACTTTTTTTAATTTCTTTCATTTTTTTGCAACTTCACAGTTCCTGTTCGCATCAAGCATACATTC